>Ga0209634_1002235_pt1 | contig 13644 bp, 5 predicted proteins | sample LinPmetageLP40_FD_184043 | JGI IMG/M metagenome (GOLD analysis project Ga0209634, IMG submission 184043) | Marine viral communities from the Pacific Ocean - LP-40 (SPAdes) (version 2) | ecosystem: Environmental > Aquatic > Marine > Oceanic | place: Pacific Ocean | collected 2010-08-26
AAGCCTGTATCGACTATTGCCTGTGGGGCCGCTTTGCTTCTTCACATCAAAGCCGCCAGCCTTAGGATTATTGCGGAAAGGCCAGTACGCTTTGAGGGCTGCTCTAGCTAAGTCCTCTACGTTAGCGTGAACCCCGTATGTGTGGACGGGAACTTTCGCTTGATGTTTCTCGTAATGCGCTGCGCCAAAGCCGACTGATCTTTCTGCTTTTGCCGGGTCTTCTACTACTCTATCAAAACCGTTTGGAACAAAAACATCGGCAGACTGCCCCTTGCCATCTGGGTCAGTGATGACAAGACGCGGGTAATAGCCTGCGTCATCTTCTGGAGACAACGGGCGTCCAACGAAAGCTGAAGTTGGAGCGCCAATTGCCTTCAGGTATCTATTTAGATTACCCCGCTGGGTCTCTATGTTTCTTGCGAGGGAGAACTTCTGTCTATCTTGAGACCTGATTTCTCTAAAGCGTTGAGCAGCCTCGTCCGAACTTCTTCTCGCGTCATCTCTGGCGTTATCGCTGTAAGTTCCAGATTGTTTGAGTTGCTCGATTCCGTCTGGCGTTCTGATTTCATTGAATGTCCTCAAGTCAAATATTGCGATCTGATCTGCACTATTGGCAATATAGAGCGCAGTGTCAACTTCATTGTAAATGTTGACTGCGTCAAGATAATAAAGATTATCGTCCTTATTAAGCCAACCGCCAGCGTAGACCTTATTGCCTGTTGCTTGTGATACGTCAAACAGCATGTCGGCATATTCGTTAACGGTATTTTCATTAAGCTCGGACGCCTTAATTGTCATCTCCGCGTCTTTAATAGGAGCAACAGCATAACCCTCAGGGGCAGGCTGACCATCTACGGTGACAGTAAACCCTTCAGGGTTAGATTTGATGAATTTTAAGAGCGTTTCGTTTGGCCTTGCGAGGGAGAACTTCGTTTGCGCTCCATCAGCTTCACTAGGTTGTCTGCCATCTTCTCTACCTCTTCCCGCGACATCGACGGCGTCTCCTCTGCCCCCTCTCCCCACGGTCTGTAAAACATTTCCTTTGGCATCTAATTCAACTCCTTCATTTATGATTTTTTTAAATGCTTGAGCATAATCAATGTTCAAGTTTTCTTTTGTGCGAACACCCAGCTTCTTGTAGAGGTTCTTCTCTGGATACCAAAGAATAGCCTGAAGATCGGCGTTTGTTACATCATACCCGCTGGCAACCAACTTTTTACGGGTTTTATCTATTATGCGGCGAACAGCGTTGCGGAAGTTGCCCCCAGAAGGCGCATCCTGAGGCTTGTTTTGTTGCGTCACAATAGCCTCAGCAGCTTTAGCCCACTCTGGCTTATTATACTCTTCCCGCTCATAAAGAGCGCGTATTTCAGGCGTCCGAAACAAACGATCATGCTCCCGACGCAATTCATCAGCTATCTCAACGAGAGCATCAACATCTAAAGTAGACTTAGCGTCAAACACAGATGATATTAAGAAATTATCCCCACGCTTCTCAGGATCGGCTTGGAGACCTTTTATAAGGCGATCAGCTTGTGGGCCTATCAAATCCGGCTTACCAATCAATCGACCAGTTAGACGGCCAATGGTTCGCATCAACCACATATCGATAGTTACTGGCTCAAAGTTCCCGTTTAAGTTTTGATAAAAACCCTGCCCAATCTTTGGCCCTAAAAGGAAAGACCCATAAACAACAGTGTCTACGTTTTCTCCGCTGGGTGGCTTATAGCCTGCGTCTCCCAGTTCCTTAACCGTGAACTGTTTATCGAATAGCTCCTTAACACCTTGCGGCCCCATTTTGTCAAGAAGACCATTGAGCATGATAAAGTTGCCACGCATCGAAGGCCCGTGTTTGCCCTTTGAATATTCAGGGAAACGACCATTCTCTCGGTAATAGTCATACACCTCTGTAGTGTAGACAGAGTTCTCCATAACAGGCGTGTTTTGACTGGTTACAGAAAGAGCCGCCAAGAACGCAAACCGTGCATCGGGATCGGTCTTAATTTCAGGATACAACTCAGCCGCAATATCAACAGCCTCACTAACCGTCTCACTGTACCAGTTAGCTGCGTTGCCAGTCTTTCTCAGGGCGGCAAGCGCTTCACCAGCAAGAACATCAGATATCAAGCCATCATAACTTGTATCGTTCTCGATAAGGACGCCCTCTTTACCAATTTTATTGCCAAGAACTCTTTTAGCCCTAGAGTTGAGAAGACGAGACACATAGCCCACATTATTTCCCGTGCGCTTCGCGAAATCATCGTTGTACAGAATGTCAAGAATGGACAAGCGGCGGGGCCTGCTACGGGGGCCAACACGCTTCCCAGCGACCTCAGTGTCATCGTGCTCAGAATTCTTGGCAGAAAAAACTGGGTCTCTTGGGTCTACAGGTTTACGGGCTAATGAATACTTGCCCTCTATAGTGGCTTTTTGCCTATCTAGAGCGCTCTCCTCATCTCTGGACAAACGCCTTTCTATAAAGCGAGAGAGCGTCTCACGCGGAACGTCAGAGGCCCTGACGCGCCTTCTAATATTGCCGTCCTGAACTGTATCAGCGCCTATTATACGGCGAGCAACGCCATCCAATTGAACAGGATATAGAGAGTATTTAACGCTCTCAGGGTCAATTGTTGTGGGGTCTTCACCCTGCTGCCGCATTCTTTTTATTTGAAAATACAGGTCATCGTTTGTAATCCCGACATCCCGCGCATCACGGGCGGGACCAACACGATTAATCTCGGCTACTTGTTCTGATGTCAGTTTATCTGCGTCATATGCTTGGGGGAGATAACCGGGATTATAAGAAGCAAACTCATCATCTGACATTGTGAGAAGCCGAGGGTTCCTCTGAACGACTTCATTAGCTGTAAGAGCGTCTGCTGGAGCGTCTGGGGCTTGATCACCAACAGCGTCGGGTGGAGCATCTGGAGCCTGTAATCCGACTTCTACGTCCCTTTGTCTAGCGCCTAGAGGAGAACGCAGACCATCAAACATTTGCTCGGCAGATATTATGTCTGCATTTGTAAAGCCGTTTGATAAAGATTTAAAGAAATCAACAATACGGTTGAACAAGCTTCTGGGCTTGCCTGTCAACTTCACATTGCCATCTGCCCAATACCTAAACGCATCAGCAATAGATTCTTCGATTAGGAGTTCTTCTGTTGGAGGTGTTTTCTTGCCATTTCCAGCATATGTCCCGTCTTCTCTTAGCTCTGTATATCTTGCTACTATGTCTTGGTAAAAAGTTAACTTATCGCCCTTGCGCTTATTATTCTTTGCATATTTTTCTAGAACGGCAAAGTCGGCATCCGTAAAAACACTGAGCGATTTAAGGGCGTGTATAACTTCATGATTAAGAACACCCTTCAGGTTATTTTTAACCGCAGTCGTTGTTTTCGCGCCTATATTGGCTAAGTCTAAGGCAAGAGATATTAAAACCTTACCGTTTACAGGGTCGGTAGCGGCACCCTCGCGCCCCTCAGTCAAAGTATCAACAAGCTTAACCCGTATATCCTCCCCAATCTTCATTCCCTTGGGCAGCGCTCTCTGGAACCTCTTTAACTCCTCACCTATGGACTGATTAATATCATCCATTCTGAGTTGAGCATCTGTCTTGACAGTTGAGTTTTCTATGCGATTTTTAAAATCGCGACTTGCTTCGGGTATTGACCTTGTATCACCGGGCGCTCTGTCACGCGGAATTTGTATGCCGGGACCAAGAGTGAAGTCAGCAAGGGTTTCTCTCCTTCTTGCCTCTTCTGCTTCTTGCCTTACAGCGTCACCCTCTATTTGCTCACCACGCCTAAGTGGACTATCTAGGTCACGGGCCTCTGCATCATATACAGAGCGGCTCATCCACCTATTCTTCCTAGTGGGATGCTCTATAAGATCACCACGATCTACAGCAGAATTGATAATAGACTCGGTCGGAGCGCCACGCTTTAAGTCCAAGGATTTATTAATGTCAGACTTTAGGATGCCGTTCTGGCCTTTACGTTTTGCCAGAGAAACAACGGCAGCATATTGAGTGCCAGAAAACTCTGGCTTCTTAATCACGGGCAGACGCTGAGGCCCATCACCCGGAAGCGCTGGCATCTGTTCAACCGCTTCATACAGGTAACCTAGCTGACCCGGCGATACGCTTGGGCTATCGATGCGAGCGCTGCCTATCAAACGCTGTGCAAAGCGCTCAAAGCCAACATCCTCGACCATAATATTCTTTTGTTCAGCAAGGGATAAGACATCATCAGGCGTTACCTCAAGAGAGGATGACGGGGCTACCTGAGATATAATCTCTTCAGAGACGCCAGCTTCCGCTAAATCACCCGGCGTTAAGAGATCGTCCGGGCTAAACGTGCGTTGACCAGTTTGTACGCGCCTTGCGTTTAATTGGGTAACCGTGTCACCGGGCAAGTCCGATACAGGTATACTGTCCGTAACCTGTGTCTTGCGAGCAGCGTCTAATAAAGCCCCCGTTGAAACATTGGCCGAATCAGGGCCGTAACCCGCACCCTTGATTGCTTCGGCTGCTAAACGGTTGGTCTCTGCCCTGTCTTGTGTCTCAAGAAGATCGTTGACCCCTAAATTAATACCGTCTCTAAATTCAGCAGCCTGTTGACTGGTTGCGAAATAAGGCGAAACTTTGACGCCCTGCTTGGACTGAACGAAAGAACCCTTGTTGGTGGTGCTAACTTCATAAGCATCAGGTGTGCCAAGCTCATCAGCCGCCACAATTGCGCCACGATTGAACGACAAAGGAAGATCACCCGCGAAATCAGATAGCGTCTGCTCAACAAGAGACGAAACATCTTCACCCTCATTGATAAGTGTATCGCTGGCTTCACTCAAATCCTCCAAAAGAAGCGTGGGCTTAGGAGGTGCCGGCGCTGGTAGCGCTAATGGCAAAGCATCTGCCTGACCAACAGGGCCAGCCTCTCTAATTTTCTCTTGCTCTTGAGCCTTCTCAAGCTCTTGTCTCACTTCTTCTTGTTGTTGAATCGCCCTGCGATTGCGTAAGCCCGGAACTATAAGCTCTAAGCCACCTTGGAATATAGCGCCTGCGCTGGCACCATACCCAAAATCAGCCATAGCTGATTCACCAACCTCTAAATTAGGATTGTACAATCCTTTTTCTGTTAAATCCTGAAGATAGCCAGCAAACGCTTCCTGCGCTCCCTCACCAATACCTACTGAAGCTACCCTTCGCGGCCCTGTTTTAAACAAAATATTAGCGGCATCACCCAAGATTTTGTTTCTGGTCTCTGAAGGTACTGATTTGGGTATTCCCTTAGATAATATCTTCCCCACCATCGTAACAGGGGCGAGTTCACTCAGACCAATTCCGCCACCCAGCAGTATAGCTTGTTTTAAATTTTCCTCAGCAGCGGGATACTTGCCGCCTTCCTTCTCATACAAATTAAGAATACGCTCTGCCTGATCTCCAGCGCCAGCGCCAACGGCTAATCCTGTTGTGCCACCAGTCCCAACCACCTTTCCTGCTACATTTAATCCTCTAGTCGCCAGTTGACCCGCCGCAGCGGTGGCCCTACCGGCTAAACCCGCCTGACCAAGGCCGGGAATAAAAAAGCTGGCAAACGAACCAAGGGCATTGCCCACGCCGTAGCTTGTAGAGGTTGTATCTCCCCCAAAAGTCTCTCTCAAACTTTTTTGAGATTCTCTACCCCACTTAACAAAATCATTCTCTGCCAAGTCGTCAGACAAACCCAGCGAGTATGCGAGAGCGCCAGCGCCCTCAACCGCAAGAGGCACCATAGAGGTGAAGCCGGTAAGAAAACCGCTCACGGGGTTCATTACCGCATCGCCTACTTCTTCAAAGAATCCCGGCTCTTCATATCCGATTCGCTGATTAAAATCGGATCGATCCATATCTGAATAATGTTTTTTGTACAACGCATTGGATAGCTGTTCGTCCGACAGATCGTCGTACATGGGGTATTTTTCGCGGAAAGATTTTAAATCCATGACAATTTATTGCCTCGGAACGGAGCTTCTAAGCTCCAAAACATCTTGCTTACCGGCAGCTTGAGGGCCAAACTTTTGTTCAGCTTGTTGAATAATGGACCGACCTGCTGGTGTGCTTCGGAGTGCATTAGTAATTGGTATCAGCCCCTTATGAACACCATACAACACCATATCATCATTACCTGTAATTGTAAGGTTATCTTTTTTAGCCGCAGTTTTTATCTCGTAGTTTCGGCGTGTGTCGTCTGCGGCGTTCTTAAAGAATTTTGTTATTTGACTGTCCCTTCTTAAATTAGCAGTCTCCTGCTTGAGCATTTGGTTGTCCAAAGCAAAGGAACTTGTTGCCCTGCCCTGAATAGCCATTACAGAAGCCTTAATAGCCTCCGCTCTAAGCAACTCATCAGACTTGCCTTTGTTTTTAGGGTCTGCCCTCAAAATGGCAAAATTAGAGGTTGTTAGCTCATCAACCGCCCTTCGGTCAGCATCCGTTTTAACTGTAGCTACAGCTAATTGAGTTGCTCTATTTTCCGCAGCGCTCTCAATCTTGGCCTTCTCTACCGCCAAAGCCTGTGCAGAAGCACGGGCTTTCCCTGCCAACTCCAAGGTTTTTGCGGCCCTGTTTTCATCTCCCTTTATCTCAGCCTCTCTGGCTTGCATTAGCCTAACTTGAGCTTTTCTAGCCTCTTCTCTTTGAGCGGCGTCAAGCGTTGCAATGTCCATGTCTAGCTTAGACATATCTTTGATCAAAGACAGACCCTGCTTTTTCACTTGCTCATTGCCAGCCGTGTATCCAATCATAGCGTTTGTTAACGCAACAAGAGTTGGCTGGTTACCCTTTAGTACAGCAGCCGCTGCCGTCATGAATGGCAATCCGCTGTTATCGAGAGCTTTAATTCTATTTTCATATTCTGATCGAATATCCTTCATGCCTTTAGGGACGGCGTCTCTTTCCTTTTCTTCTTTGAACGTAGCCTCAAGGTCTTTGGTGATTTTCTTTCTAGCCTCTGAGTTGTCGGGCAGAAGACCACCATATATTTTATTGAAACTTTCTATTGTATCAACATTGCCAATCTCAACGGCTTTGGCCCCTGAGCCTAAGCGCTGACCAAGACCGGGTACAGTTACCCCCGGAAGAGCCGCCCCAGCGCCCGGAGCACCGCGAGGAGTAACGCCCGGAACAGCGCCCTGAGCATTCCCCCTAGACGAGCTTGTTGCTTCTCTAACAGTAACTTCGTCCCCCGCAGTAGCAGGCACCTTTTTAGGATCAAACCCTTCATTCCTATCTGCCTGATCTTGGAGATCAGTCTTCAAATCATAAGAAGGTTCGTCGAACCTTTTTGTTTCCCTGCGTATTCTGGCAAGGACACGGTCTGGGTCTGGAACATATTCTTCGTACTTCTTTTTTCTGGCCTGAGCTAATGCGGCAGCTTTCTTGTTGGCGTCATCTTCTTCTTGCTGTTTTTTGGCACGATATTCCTCGTTAGTCATGGTGGTGGGGGTTATTGGAACCATACGGTTGCCCGTAAGATCGAAATCTGACCCTTGATCCACATCCATTGGATAGTTAAAAGGTACCATGCGAAGATCGTTAGTCATGGCGTTTCCTGCGGGGGCAGCGGGTTGGCTAAGTTGTTGCGGGACGGGTCTGGATGGAATTCTAAGTGGATAAGACGCTTGTCCCTCTTCCAGTAGGGACAGCGGCTCTTCAAGTGGTAAGTTGCGAAGGTCTTCGACCGAAATAAGACGCCCCGACCCATCGCCCACGGGAACCAATTGAGATGCAGATTGATCACCATACCCATTTTCCGCAAAAACCGTTGGCAGGCCATCACTGTCACCAGCAATACCCTTCATTATTTTCAAATAATCTAAACCAGAAGCATCCTCAGTATCCTTACCCGGCGAAAGCGTTCTGGTAGGAGATGTGAAGCCCTTGGACCGCAGAGCTAATGGGTTATATTCAGTCTGATATGGGGTCAGCGTGTCTAAGCCGCCATACACACGCTCTTCTTGACGAGCTATAGCAGATGGAATGCCAAACATAGCAGCCATTTGAGCCGCTGGAGAGGCACCCTTTTTAATTGTCTCCTCAAAGGATGATTTACGATCCTGATTATATAGCCTTGACTTGCCGCTATCTTTCCTGCGACGAGCCGCTGCCGCCAACATCTCTGCCGTAACACGCGGAGCATCGCCCGGATACGCGCCCTTCAAGCCAGACTGAGCATAAACAGTAGGCATCGGATTTTGCGGTCCAGCAAGCTGTTGCGCCATTTGGCCTTGGGGGTCGGGACGTTGTTGTGGGGACGGCATAGCTGCCATACCTGAGATGGGCGCTTGAGGCATGATTTCTCTTGCCAGACGGTGCGCTATTGTAGGCTCTTCACCTTGAGCGTCTTGAGCGAATTGTTTTGCCTGAAACTCTTTCTCCATAGTCTCGACTTCTTTCAGTCGAGCAGCAATCATGTAGAGGGGCAGGTTTCCTGTGGGATCGCGGAGTTCACGCTTTAATGCGTCTTTCGGCATTTTCTTAATAAGATCATCTTTTTCGATGATCGATAAATTGGCAAGACTCATAATATACCCCTAACTAAATATACTCTTGGCTAGACCGAGACCGCCCAAACCAAAGCCAAGCATTTGTTGTGCAGAACTGGGTTGCGCTTGGAAAACAGAACTCTCACTGACTGGGCTGACAGGCACACCGTGCAGCACACCACCCATGTAAGCTATCTGCTGACGAGGGAAGTCGCGCTCTGAAATAAAGTCAGAGGTTGAGATATCAAGCTGTTGCTGATCAAACGCTTGCTGCTGCTCACCAATCTGCCGAAGAACATCAGCCTGACGCAATTCTAGAGCCTGCTCTCCTTCGCCAAGGGCCGCCACTCTTCCTGCCGCACTCAGTCCAACCTGCTCTCCAGCAAGGCCCAGTCTACCGGCCTGTTGGGCGGCTTCTTCGGTCATCCCAAACGCCCTTAACCCGCGCAACTGATCTGCGTCAAACGACTTCTGGGCCTGTTCAAATGCTTGAGCGCGTTGAGTTGCTTCCAGATCACCAAGCCTGTCGTCAAGGCGAGCGCGAGCAAGACCCCTAGCAATACCCTCTCTAGAGCCGCCGAAAGCACCAGCCTTCACCGCCTGATCTGCAATACGGGGATCAGTCTCCTCCGCAAACTGCCTACGAGCGCGATCTTGTTGAACATCTATTACGTTCTCAATGAATGGATTCATGTACTGTTGCGCTACGCCGGGAGCAGTGAAATCGCCGCCCTGAGCTACACCCGGAGTATAACCGGGCTGGAAATCCATCGCTTGTTGATAGCGAGTTCTTGCGGCACCTAGCTCTTCCGGTACGCCGCTACGGGCAACCGCCGCTGCGGTATCAAAGGATTCAGTTTGTAACGGATCGAATCCAGCAATTCTTTGCGTGGGAATAGGTATGTAATCTTCCGTAGAGACAGATTCAGCCCTCTCCAGAAGATCAGTGAAAAATGGTTCAACATAATCAGGCAACCCAGATGTGCTTGTGGATACACTTGTGGGTGCTTGAGGTTGTTGACCACCACCACCGCCGCCGCCTTTACCCATCAATCATCTCCTTTAAACATCTTTTCAAATACAACATATTCAGGCGTCCAGCCATGAGGCCCTAGAACCTTTTCAAAACCATTACGGCCCGTCATCTCAAGACCATCACAGTCATTATCTATCGCCCACTTTTCTAGCGTCTCCAACATAGGGTCACGCCATCTCATAATCTTAACACCACCTAGAAATTGACCAGCCAACATTTTCTTTCTGGGATAAAAAATAAATCGCGTTGTTAAAGACGCGACAATCTTTTTATCATCGTTAAAAACAATCCACAGATGTTGCTCGAAATTAACGATTTCCCGTAGGATATCATCCATTGTGTAACGACCATGAGCCGTGTGAATGGACTTACCTAGTATTGGCTCGACCTCCTTCCAGATAGCACTGACATAGTTAGGGTCAACTAACGATACCTTCATACTATCCAAATGCTTGACGCAATTGCTCCTCTTCCATTCCTCTTACACGCGCACCGTTCTCAGGAGTTCCCGGCAAGCCTGCTGCCATCGCTCTCCGAGATAAACTATCTGCTGGCTCAATATACTCATTTTCACCGACGCGGAGATTTGCTGTCTCTTCTCCAGTATCGGGATCAACGATTTTACCGGCTATAATATCCTCTCCCTGCATTGCCCCATTAGCGATTGTAGTACCGCCATTAGCTGGCTTTATAACGCCCCCTTCATCCCTTGGATTACGGGCTAATTCTGAAATCATATTATACGCTTCAGGGCCAAAAGTCTCGATAAACTCCTCAATCGCCATTTGGGCCTCTTCAGGCTCCAGCATACCCTGAACCGCTAACATTGCGCGGTCATATACTGATCTCTCTTCCACGTTTTGAGGCTGGCTAACGTCAGGAGTTACAGACATGCGTTCGTTCAGGTTATCTTTAACCTCTTCAGAGGCGACTTCCATGATGCCTTCTTGCGCCATCATTGCCTCAGACGGAACACCGCCCTCCTGCATTCTGACGTTTTGGTTAGAGCTAAATAAAGCATTTACCGCCGCATTGGGGTTTAAACCAACAGCCCTTGGGGCAGGGCCAGTGGCGGCTCTAGGGTTAGCGTTTGAAGCCACTTCCTGTGCTGCCTTCATAATCGCAGACCTCATTTGTGCTGTTTGAGGAGTGCCTTGCTGTGTCATTGCGCCTTGACCCTGAGCAGGTCGGCCCATCTGCGCCATAGAAATATCAGAGTAACCAGTCTGTGCGTGTATAGTGTCTAGACCGCCCCTCTTACCATTCTTAGCAAAGAAGCTAAACTGAGGATCGATACCCGTTTTAGCTGCATTAAAGCCCTCTAAGTTAACCGCTCTATTCAAAGGTTGGATATCAGGCTTCTGGTATATACGCCTGCCGGGAATAGCCGCATAATCAAGCGGCTCTGGATCAAAAAAGCCAGCGCCAGCAGCCGACATACCAAGGCCACCAAGTCCTTTGGCGGCAGTCTGAAAGTATCCGGGGAAGCCTTCCTCGCCTATATTAGAAATCCCCTCACCTACAAGATCGAACTTGGTTGGAGCACCTTCAACGCCAGTTTGGAAAGGACTAGCAGAAGATTCATACAAAGTACGCCCCACATTAGCGGTGGCAGTTTTAGGGGTGGCACCCTTGAGAGAGGACGCTATATTCTCTCGTACTGACGCAGCATTGGGGTTAATATTTGGGTCTACTAGATTACCTAACCTATTACCACTGCTTATCAAATCTTCACTGGTTCTACGAGTAAGCGCGTCAGCGCCCGGACCAGTAATTCTACCGCCGTCTAAACCCTGCTCTAAACTCGGCCCAGCAAACATGGGGTCTGTAGCGCCCACGCCAGCAGTAGGATTAATCACCGGCTGACCGGCACTAACCACACTAGCAGAGGTTGTGGGAACCCCAGCGGCAGGAAAGGCGGAGCCTGTTCCGGGGACAATATTTCCTGAAGCTTCAAATAATCCCGTACCCACATTTGGGCCGGGTGTTGCAAACGCTGTTTGGCCTAGATTCTGAGGAAGCCCTGAAAATGCTGGCGCTCCGGGCATGTAGGCACTAGCCATAGTTTGTCCAGCAAATTCACCACTTGGCATATTTGATAGGGCTTGACCAAGCTCGGCAGCTTCCGTTGCCTGAGTAGCGCCCAGAACCTGAGGCGCATTAGCCGCCTCTCTAACAGCGGTTTCTGCCCCCACATTAGCAGCGCCAGAGCCAAAGCTGTCTGCCAAGCTACCAAGAGCATAAGAGCCAAGACCTGCCATTAAACCTTTGCCAATATCGCCAGTCGTAATCGCTGTTGTAGCGCCCGTTCCTAGAGCAACAGCCCAAGTCGGCAGGCCAAACGCCGCCCCAGCAAGGCCAGCAATCGTAGGAAGAATGCTCTTAAACGAGAACATCTCTGGCAAGCCAGTATCTGGGTTGATTGTAACTTGATTGGCCGAGAGACCGCCCAAGCCACCTAAAGATGCCATCGCTTGATATTCTTGAGGGTTCATGTGAACCAACATAGAATCACCATAGCGGCCTTTACCTTGAACCTTCTGCGCCTGTTTAACTAAGCCGCCATTTTTCATGACAACGGCTGCTCCAGCGTCACCGGGTAAAACCTGCATCATAGGGGCCTCTTGGGCAGGCATAGGGGCCTCTTGGGCAGGCATAGTTGCGGGGGCAGGAGCGTTTGGGTCAAAAACGCTATAAGTGCCTCGCGGTAACAGTGGAAGCCTTGGCTCTTGGTAAGGGGACAGAGGGGCCTCTTGGGCGGGGGATGTACTAACAATATCCCTACCACTATACAGCCCAGCGAGACCGCCCATACCTAAGAGGCGACCAAATGGGTTACCAGAGTCAATCATCGAGTTATAGAAAGAATCTTGTTCACGGCCTAAAAGGTACTGGGGCAACGCAGCAGGTGCCTCCATCGGAAGTTGACTCATTAGTGAACTAGCTGCTTCTGTGTGAGGATACCTTATTTGCCCTTGCCTAACTAATCCACCTTCATTCATTTCAACAACTACCTCAGCATCACTGGGCAGTGCTCTTTCCATAGAAACGGGGTCTTGCGTTGCGGGGACCTCAACACTACCGCCGCCTGAAGCTTGACGCTGACGTTGAAGGAGAAAATCATTTAACGTAAGCCCGTCGCTCGGTCGCCTAGCGTTTCTCGCTAAATTAAAGAATTCGCCGCCGAAGGTACCTCGCTGTGGAAGCCCCGGTAGCTGGTAAGGGGACAGAGAGGATAGACCAGACAGACCAGACATTATATCATCATTCGTTACTGCCCGTAGCGCCGATCCCATAGCCTCTTGGGCTTGGCCTCGACCATCTTCATCGGATATTAACCCGGCCAACGCAGACCCACCCTCTTGAGGGGATACTGGCGCATTTATTTGCATGGGAAGCTGCTTTGGATCAAGCATCGGTCGGTCTTGCGCGTGAGGATATAGTACTGGCATAACAAACTCCTAAGAAATAACTACCGTCACCGAACCAGTAGCCCCCAACAAAGACGGCGTAAAATTATCCTCTGAACGGACAACTTTTAAAAACCCGGTTTCATCAACATAAACTTCGCCATTAAAGAGATTAGCTCCACTTGTAGGCAGTTGGGTCAAAATAAGCGTTGACCCCCTAATATTACCCTCTTCTTGCTCTCTCTCAAAGAAAATCTCTAAAGAACGAACAAGAGAATTCATATAATCAGCAGAATATCCCATCGTTGGAGTGGGAAGAGTGAAAGAAACTAGTTGACTTTTTTGAATAGCCGCAGCCATCAACGCCTCCCGTCCTTCCTAACATCTATTCTAGGGGTGCCCAGTCTCCAGAATACACCAGCGTCATCAGACGATACCCTAACCGCCATCTCCCTACTGCGAAGACGAACAAACGCTTGATCAGTAAATTGTTCAACATCAACGGTTTGGCTCGCGGAGACAGACGCAGAACCAGAAGTTCCAAAAGCAGACCCCGGAAAATTTCTCGGCTTTAAAGAAAACGATACAGACGGCGCATCTACGGAAGACCCATTAAAGCTTAAATCTGGTATAATACGGCTGATAAATTGAAATCTATCGCCTTCGCCTATTTCAAAG
>Ga0209634_1002237_pt1 | contig 13643 bp, 7 predicted proteins | sample LinPmetageLP40_FD_184043 | JGI IMG/M metagenome (GOLD analysis project Ga0209634, IMG submission 184043) | Marine viral communities from the Pacific Ocean - LP-40 (SPAdes) (version 2) | ecosystem: Environmental > Aquatic > Marine > Oceanic | place: Pacific Ocean | collected 2010-08-26
CTAACACACCACCATTGAGTTCTCTGATTACCTCGTTGAGTGCATTGATTGTGTAGAGTGTATTGCTTTGTTTCTTTCTATGTAGAGAAATGGTATTTGGAATATCATCAGGATGATTATCAGCATCATACTCAACATTGTATGTGCAGATTAGTTGGTCTCTGTCCTTACCATTCTGAAACACATATATCTTTTCGTAAAGTATATCGTTACATATGATGATAAGACCTAGAATATCTTCTAGCTTATCTTTTTGAGTGAATGTGCAGAGTAGTTGAGTTTTCATTACCCGTAAACCTTATTATGAGATTCTCTTAATTTGTTAGCAAATTCTTTATCCATTTGCATTTCAAACTTCATTGAACTTCCACCATACCCAACACCATCTTGTCTGATTACGATACTAGCAACGTTAAACACGTCATCACCCGTTTCTGCTCTATAAGCTAATGCTGGGGGATTTACATCTTCATTAACTACTAAATTTTCTTTTATTTTTTCAAAATCTGATGTGCCAAATAGCTCCTTCATTGTATCTGGATCTAAACTTAAATCTCCAATCGCCATTGTTTCTTCACCTTCACCGACTGATTTCAAAGGGAACTCTTTTCTAATACTCTTCAACATTCCAGCTTTTAATTTAGGATTCTCTACGATTGCTCTTGTAGAGTTAGTAGTATAATTACGAATTTGTTTGACATGAGATTGAACCCACAATTCTTCTTTAGTAGGAGGATTACTTAATGTCATTTTACCTGTCTTAGTATCGTAATTAGTTTTTGAGACCATAGACATCCAAACAGTTTTAGCAGATTTTCTACTTTTAGGTTCAGGTAAATCTAATCCAAATTCTTGAATAGCTTTATTTAGACTTTTTCTTTCATTACCAGCATAAACTTTCGAATCAATATCAGTACCGTCTGTTTCATTATCCCATTCTCTAAATTTACCAGTAGAAGAGTTAAGGAAGTTTATTTTAACATCCTTTTTAAGAGAAACTTCATCCATTATTTCTTGACCATCTTTCGTCTTTACCTTAACATACATATCTGTTGAAAAGCCTTTTTGTCCAGCATAGTCATCCCAACCTAAAGCAGATACATCTTCTTCGGTATCCCAACCAGTATTAATTATCTCTACTCCCTCTCCGTATTTTTTAGAAATTCTGTCTCTAATAGCTTTTCTACTTTTGCCGGAAGCAACTATCCAACTTTTGTTAATAACCCTTTTTCCAGGAGCTTTCAAATCTTCATTGTTTTTAATAACCGCCTTTTCGTGATCTAACATAGAATTTTGTAAACTTTCCCACTCTTTATCGGACATAGAGGTGGCCATAAGAGTTAATACTTCGCCAGCCTGTGCTGATATAGCACCAGCCCCACCACTTGAAATTAAAGTAGATATTTCAGGCTTAGTTCCAACTCTTTTACTGTTCATCATTCTACTTATCAACTTAGCATATTTTTTTGGAAACTTACCCTTGTTTAGTTCTTCAGGTAATTCAAATTTAGGCGGTGGTTCACCAATCTCTAAATCATTACTAAAATTATCATCATCCGGTTCAATATCATTAGAAAATGTTTCTGTCTCTGAAGTGTTTACTTGTTTAATAGATTTGTCTTTACCATTAATTACTCTTTTACCATCTTCTTTTTCTTCACCATCATCACCTACAGATCTTTTAAAATCAGGAGAAACACCTTTATTAGAATCTACATCTCTATCAAACTCACTTGGTTCATCTAACTTCTCACCATCTTTCTTATCATCATCTTTATCAATCTTTACTAATTTACCATCGTCATTTTTAAATGAGATACCCTTTTCATTTTCTTTTCCATAACCTTTGCCTTTCCAAATCAATCCCATCTTCTTAACTTTTTCTCTGTCTTGTTTGGATAGTGGTTTGTTTTCAGGTGCTTCCATCAAAGTATTTAGTAACTCAGCTCTAGCTTCCCTACTCCAACCAAAGTCGTTTAAAACATTTTCTAATATTAGTAGTTTAGCTCTATTCTTTACATCGGGCTTACCATCGCTTGTACGGTAAGACCATTCTACTAATATTTGATTTAAATCTTTAATCATTTAAAATTCTCCGTAATATCTTCCATTTCGTGATAGTTCCAACCCTTACCTACTTTGACTGGAAACTTACCCTTTTGTTCAATAATACCCTTTACCTTCTTTAGAAACTTTAGACCATCCTTTAAATGAAAATCAAATAAAAATGAGTCATAGTTATAGAGGATTAATTTACTCTTACGGTTATCTATTTTAGGTAAGAGTTCTGTAAGCATCCTCATATTACTCTCTGTTTCCATCAGCTGAATAAGATAGTTAAATACCTTATTCTTGTTCATATCAGACAGGTTGTTCCTATATATCTTCTTATTATAAATATCAGATTCTATGAAATTCTTTAATTTATAGTCCTTCCAAACCTCATCTATATACAACTGAACTTTAGCAAAAAATGGATTAGATTTAAGCACATCATCAGGTATATGCCCATACAGATATTGAAAGGATAGAGACTTAGCCTCATTATAATCTACACCATACAACTTAGCCATATGTTCGTGAACTGAACCATTAGGAAATTGGTAGTCTATCACATCTGCAATCAACCTTAGATGATAAGCATCGTAATCCATCTCTACCAACATACCATCTTTACCAAATCTACTTACAAACTTCTTTCTACTACCATCCGATTTGTTAAGAGCCGCAAAGTTTAAACCACCGAATCTATTTGATGGGCGGCCTGTAGCGGTATAAGGATTATATTCCGAATACACCATATCATCTATAGTCTTTATCCCATTACTCTCTACCTTCTGTAAGCTTTCCAATACATCAAAGTTATAGGTATTGAACACAGGCTCATTGTCTTTCTTACCTATGGTTGCTGGTATCTTCATATGTTCAACCAACTTCCTACACCACTCTATGTGTTTCATAATCGGTATAAGACAATTAACATTTGGTTTTTTGTAATACTTTCTGTAGAAGTATTCATGAGCATTGGTTAGGATATCATCTATTAGTAGAGGTTGGTTCTTTTCTAAATAATGATTCATCTGAATATCGTATGTGTATTTCCATTCAAAGAAGTGTAACAACTTTTTCTTATCATAGGTATACTTGTTCTTAGGAGACCAAGTCATATCCATATGTCTTTCTGGATCTAAGTTGATAGCATCTGTGTGTCTGAATGGAAGTACATATTCTTTTAAGTCACCACCCAACATCTTAACATACAACAAACATAGTTCGGTGCTTGCTGGATGTTTGTTCTCATCACATTGAATCGGTATAACAATAGAATCGCAGTCGTGAAACTCTTCCCCAAACTTTACAAACTCTTTCTCTGTTTCAACTATGACCAATACAAGTCACTCCATATTTGAGTAGTCTTTGGATACACCTTAATCATTAAGTTTTTCATAGCTTTAGCATATTCTTGTATTTCTATCTGAGCAGTCTTCTCATCTCTTAACTCTATGAAGTTCATAATAGCTTGAAATGATGCTGTCCAATATACCTCTGTGTATAGTGTGAGTGGTAAGATACAACGAGCTTGTTCTTTAGCCATACCACTATCTATTAGATTTTTATAAGCAGTTAGACTCATATTATGAGCTTGCTTCCAATTAACCTCAATATCTTTTACATCATCACCTTCAAACTGACCTTCTGATGCTTGTTTATTATCATCAGATTGTTTTCTGTAAATGGTTGGTTGGTAGAACTCATCGTACTCAACATACCTACCACTTATCTCATTCCAAGCATGATCTTTAGTAGAACTATTAGATGTTGTTTCTGCACCAACTACGTGTTTGTACCATTGTCTCATTACGAACTCTGGTGCTTTGACGTGGAATTGAACTTGTAGATGTCTGAATGGAGAGTAGTGTTTGTACTTAGCTAAATACCTAACTAACTTTTCATCTGATTTATCAAATGTTTCTTTTCTTTTACCGAATGATACACGAGCTGAATTGACGACTGTTAAATCATTTCCTAATGAATCTACAACCTCAATAAAGCCTTTGTCAAGAACTTTACTTTTCATAATATAACCTTTATTTTATGATAATACATATTAAGAAAGAGTCTCAAAATGTATTTTAATATCCACTTCCAGGAGGAGGACCAGAAGCAGCTCCAGCACCACTAGCCATACCAGCACCACCTGCAGTAGTTGGACTTGGTGGTGGGGTTGTCTGAGTTTGTTGTGTAGTTGATTGTTCTGTGGTTGATTCTTCAGATTGTTGTGTTATTGTTCCTAATCTTTCTAATACTGTTTGCTTAGGGGATAGGTTTATATCTGATTTAAAGTATTGAAAATCAGGTAAAATTTTATTTACATTTGGTATTTTAAAACTAGCTATATAAACTTCTCTTCTGTTCCTTTTAAGAACTGACGATTTGTTTCCTTTTATATACCAATCCAAAGAAACATAATTATATAATGGTGAAGATTCAAAATCTAAATTTGATACTTCAAATACTGGCGAAAGAGTTTCATTAGCTTTCTTTGCAAAGTATCTTACAACAAAGCCATTATTATAATCTTCTATCGTTGGTGTAGTTGTAGTACCTTTCAAAATTAATGGGGTTTGTTTATTCAAATTATTGTAATAGCTAAAATCACTTTTTGTTAAATCAATTCTATTTATGAGTTTGCTAGTGACTTCATGTTTAGCATTTGTCATATAGTATTCGTTTAAGTCCTTTGTGTAATGGATGTGGTATAACGTTCCTTCTTTAATTAGTTTGCCACCAGCACCATAAAACTCATTCTTTTGTGCTATTTGATTTTCTACCTTTCTATCTGTTTTTTTGTGTATATCTAAGATAGTCTGATTTATCAATGGAAGCTTATCTTCTCTAGCATCCAGCAATCGCTTTAATTCTAAATTTACCTTTTGAAGATTGCTCGTTGCGTCTTCGGTAGTTGCCTCTTGTGTGTTATCATATGATACTCCCATTCTTTTTCTCCTACGGTGCGGTTGGTAATATAATATCAGAACCACCTTCTTGTTCATTATATGATGGGTACATAGCAATTGGTATTCCTGTTGTCGGTGTCCAAGTATCATAAGGTCCTAAACTCTTATAAGTGTTTCCAATCTCATCTCTTCTAGCTCTCATTTTAGCTAATCTTTCCTGTGGCGTTCCTATTGAAAATTGACTTATGCCTGTTTCATTAGGAGCTTCTATTACCTCATCCCAAAATTTTTGTCTATACTTTTGTAATATTTTTATACCTCTCGTACTGTTAGGATTTGTTGGAAGTCCTTCTCCATAAAAATCTATTTGAGCCTTATCACCATTGGGATTCCATTTGGTTAATTGATACATCAGAGTATAATTGTGAGATAACAGATAAGCGTTATCACCATATTGTTGTTTATCTGTTAGTGTCTGTCCTCTGGCTGCAATTCTAGAACCACCCGCATTTCCATCGTATGTTGATTTTAAGATTACAATCTCAGGTCTTGGTCGTATCACAGATGGTATCGGATCAGGAGCCGGTTCAATATTGCCGTATGATACCGTACTATCGAACCAAGCTTCATTTGGAACTACTGTTGTAGCAATTTGAGTTTTTGGAACTACTCCAACTGTAGTTGGATACATATCTCTCGCAGTAGTATTTGGGATATCTGGTTGTACTACTATTTCTTTTTTTACTTTTATATCAGGAGGCAAAGCTGAAATCTCTGATGTGGCTGGGATTGTCAATGGAAATTCTTCAGCTGAGTTTCCTAATGCAAAACGATTTGGGTCTAAACTCCATTTAAATGCAGATGAGCCAGGTTCATCTTTTTCTATTTCTTTAGTCTCCACTGGTTGTTCATTTGGTGGAAGAGTTGGAGTTGTAACAAGATTCTGTTCAACGATGTCTGAGTCCTGACCAGGATCAAATCCTGCATTTGGATCAACCACAAAATCTGGTATATCAGGAAGAACTATAGGTTGAAATTGAGGATTAGGAGCAATTGGCTTTTCTAATTCTCTCCTTACTCTAAGTTTAAGACCATCTGATGCTTTAGTTGCAACCAGTGATTCACCTAATAGATCATCGTCTGTTAAATCAAAATCATCCAATGTTACATCATCTGCAATATCTTCATCGTCTGTAGGAATATTATATCTGGGCCTCGCTCCTTCTGGAAGTGGTTTTGGATTTATAACTTTTGTTTTTACACTCTCTCCTATTCCCGCATCTGATTCTGCATATGTAGTTTTACCCTTATCAGGTATAGAATTATATCTCATCTTTGTTTCTAACTGGGTTGTCCAACCTTCAGCCGATACGGTTTGCGTATGCCCCCATATCTGAAAGTAAAAAGCAGGACCATGAGGGTTTGATGTTGTTACTCCCTCTTTTGTTGTTTCAACACTTATAACAGATTTGTATTTGTCTTGTATATAAGATGTATGTATTAAATCACCAGGAACTAATCCACCCATACCATCAATCTCTAAGGATAATTCTGCAGGTAGCACCGAATCTCTTACAAACTGAGCAGATGGTGAGTCTGCGTTGATGTGACTTCTAATTGCATAAGCAACATCATCCGATAAGGTTATGCCTTTAGCTGAATCATAATTATAGTAACTTGGGATAAAGAGAGATTGATTAGGATAGAATACACCTGTACCAGCTGTTGCTTCAAATGTAGATACCTGAGCTCCTTGTTGAAATGTAATAATCTGATTAACATTACTTGCTTGAGGCGCTGCACCGAAAACACGAACACCTGTTTCGCTTGTTTTTACTGGTTTGTCTACAAAAAGACCCTCAGTCACATACTGCAATTTAAACTCACCCCCAACGTTCTCAATTATGAATTTTTCATTTGGTTTGGCTTTTGACTCTTTAGTTCTTACCTCACTATCCCCACTACTATTAGGAAACCACCTTCTCCACCAAGGAGCTTTTGCATCAATTACCAACCCTCCTTCATTTACCCTTATTTGTGAATTAGGATCTGTGTTTCGGCTTCCAACACTATTAGGAATCCTATTTTCATTTTTATCTAATTCATAATTATAATCTACTAAAGTCTTCAAATATGAAGATTCTAAATCATTTAAATACTTATCGCTAAATGTTTCCGTTTTATCTCCTTTGAATAACTTAAATAATTCTGTATGATTCATATTATCTCTATTGAGCTTATCTTTACCGGTAGCGTTTGAACCATACAAAGTAGTGATAGCCATTGAGTTTGGTATTTTAAAAGATAAGTTTTGACTCTTAACCATACTACTATTTGTAAATGCAGGAAATTGATAAATTCCTAAATCCTGAACTTCCTTACTATTTGGTATAAAATTTGTATAATTTGGTTTTTTAACAGTTGTGTTTACATCTATAACTTTAAGATTCGTAGAATCATAAGGATCAACAACTAATTCAAAGTTCCATGCATCGTGAAAATTATTATTCAACTCTTTTAGTAAAATAGTTAAAGCTCTTTCTAAAGTTCCAGGAGGATTAATGTTATTGTCATCTTTTTTACCGGTGTTTTCAGGATCAGATATACCAAATGCTTTTTGTATTTCCTTTATATTTACCCAAATTTTTCTCAACTCACCTTCTTTATCATTATCTGATATTGAAAAGGATGCTTTGTTTACTATATCGCGATTAGCTGCAGCTAGTGGTGGCCCATTTGGTGTTGGTCCTTCATAAGCTGATGAACCCCCTAAACTCCCAACGGCTTTATAAAACTTTATTATATCTTCATCAGCACTAGTAAAGAACGTTGGTAAGCCTTTAGTATTACTTTCTTCCATCTTTGGAAAATTAGAACCTAACATAAAAAAACGATCTAATTCCTTTGGCCACAAAAGAGGATAATTTGTTATTTTAGTGGGTTTTTTTAAAACTGGAGTTGGGTAATTCAGTTGATAATCATCAAATTCCCTAACACCGTATTGTTCGTAAATTTCGTCAGGTGTGTCGAATCCCTGTATAAAATCTTCAAACTCTTCTCGACTAATCGGTAGGTTGTCTTTATCTACAACAGTATCTAAACTTCTAACAGTTAATTTTGTTGAGTTATCTTCTCCTCCTGAAAATGAAAGGTATCTATTAAGTAATTGATCTTCCATCCAACCCCAAGTAACAAATATATCATAATCTCCATTAAAACCTTTATTTTCATACCACCAGTCTGAAAGTACTTTTTTTGTATCTTTAACTATATTTGCAGGTCTTTTCCATTGCAACATAACATTTGGATTACTTTCGTCATCAACGTAAATTGCAGATTGAAATCCAATTGCACCGGTAGCCGCATCGGAATTTACTTGTTCATGAATTTGAAAATTATCTTTAAGATGACCACCCTCTTCAAACAATTGAGCTTCAGTTATTGGATATGCAGCCCCAAAAACATTGTAAATTATAATTTCACGTAAATTTATCACAGCGTTTATTATGTCGTCTGGTGGAATATGAACTTGACCTCCAACTTTAGTTTCTACTGATGAGGCTGACCTTCCACCAGCATCAATAGGTAATTGAAATAAGCTAACACCTAATGAGATTATTTTAGTAACACAATCAAACCCACCATCTTCTCTTAGGTTATACTCAAAATTTGTTATCTGACCACCAATAGCATCATAGTCACCACCACTATTTTGCACTATTTCTTGTGGATTTGAGAATATATTTTGATTTACCTGAAACTTGCCATTTACATCTTTGGTTATGAATGGAGCTATACCAAGTTGTTGATTTAAAGTTTGTTTTTTAGAATAAGACCAACCCCAATCTAATACCATAGTTTTACCAACAGTCAAAAAATAAGGAGTTAGTCTATCTAAGTCTTGTAATGAAAATATTGTCCAATTTATTGTTGCTTCTCTTAAAGCTTTATAACCACCTTTGTATTCAACCTGAATATCCTTGATACCAGCTATGGGCCTTACCTTATCACCACCACTATAGTCTTTGTAAGCATTTCCTCCAAATTGAACCTCACCATCAGGACCAACCTCTCCTCCTGAAATGAGAATGTTATCAACTTTGTCTTTATTAGAACACATCCTAACAAAAATGCTTCTGCTAGCTATATCCTGTGGTCTAATATCTCCATCAAGCTTTGAATCTAAAACGCTATTAGATACTTGCCAGTCAAGAGCCCTTTCCTTAGCTCTTAATTTTTGTTGAATATTCTTAGGTATGAATTTTGCAAACATTTTTAAAAATTACTTGTAGTTAATGATTCTAAAATGGAATCTATCTCCGTTGGTATTCTCAATTTCTTCAAAGGGTCTGGTGCTAATCTACCATCACTAATCTCATTAGCCTTTGCTATAATCCACCAGAGATTTGAGTCATTGTAATACCTTTGAGCCATAGTATCGAATCTATCCCCATATATAGGAAAAGCAAATATGTCTGTATCTCTAATTGGGATATTAGGAACTATGGTTGGTTTATAGTATCTTTTTCCATTTGGGTCTCTTTTAGTGCTGTTGTTTTTATATCTCATAATTTATTAACCTTATTATGCTGGTTCTGCTGGATCAACTTGACCTAATTTTTCAAAAAATGGTCTATAATCGTTAGAAAACGTTTGACTTTCACCATCAATTAGTTTTGGTCCTCTATATGGAAAGTTTTTAAAATTAAGTCCTTTTCCTCTAAACTTATATCTTTCATTTAAATCTGAACCATCAGGTAACCAATTTACTCCATAATGTTTGCCTCTAGAATCAAGTATATTATCACCAATATACTTAAACTCACATTGAGCAGATATGAAATGTGGGAATTGTAATCCGTTATCTATCTCCCAAGTTGTAGCATCCTCTACTGTTACAGTTAATCCGCCTAATAAACCAGTTGCATCTGTAAACATATCACCAATCGTTAATTGCATAAGCGGTGTTACCATTCTATTTCCTTCCGTATGTGATGGATAACAAAGTCCTACTAAGTAATTCAACTTCTCCATCAAAACAGGTAATTCTTGTTTTGTTTTAGGATATATCTTAAAATTAAAACTTACATTTCTTTCGGTTCCTTGATAAATATAAACCTTATCAGGTCTTCCTATAAATCTTTCTTCTCCAAATTCAGGTGATATCGCATCCGATATTCCATCAAGAATAGCTCTAAATACAATAAATTTATTATTAACAACATCTCTAAAGTTAAATTTTATAAAATCTTCTCTTCCTCCAGCCGGGCTTCCCCCATCGTTTCTAGAACCGTAAGGTATCATATTAATTCTATCAACAGCATCTGATAACGGACTACCTGTATGTAAATCAGCTGATTTACCAGCATCGCTAGTTATCAAACCACCAAATATCTTCTCAAATTTGCCCCGGCCATTTTCATCTAATGGTCCTTTTGTTAAATGCAAGCTTGATTTTCCTGGATTTCCAATACTGCCATTTATAGCCTTTTCAATTTCCCTTTTATCATCTGTGCTTGAGAAGTGAGTAGATTTATGGTCAGTTTCATTTTTTACAGGCATTTTAAGATTGGTTTCATATCCCTTTTCTCTAAGTAAATCAGAGTAAGGTGATGTATGATAACTAATTTTATTTTTGTCGCTGGTTCCTTCCCCAATATTAGCGTCTTTATTAAACGTAACACCACCATGAGTTTGTCCTACCTTATACCCATCAGTTGCTTTATCAGCATCAATTTGAGCAGCAGAACCATCACTACTACCAGCTTCGATAGTAAACTTAGGAACACCATCGACTATAGACATCGGAGCTGATGAAATAGGGAATAGATACTTATTTGGATTAATCATTAACATTCTATCTTTAAGAGGTATCTCAGCACCAGCAATATTCAAAGAAGCTTGTGCGCCTAATCTACTAAAACCACCTACTTTATCAATTTCCTCATTTATTTTATTAAAAATAGTGTTTCCGACAACAGGTATTGATTTAATCTTTTTACCAAGTCCTTCATTTTCTTCTAATCTATTAATTGGATTAACATCTTCATATTTTATACCACCCAAGTGTCTTTCCGGATGTCCTATTGGAAAAGCAGCTGATATAGCAGCTGAACGAGCAGCTTCTAGTAAATCAGCAGTAGAAGGACGATTACCTCCTGTAACAGATGATACAAAACCAGATACTATCTGACCAACTCCTGTTAATGAAAGAGCTGATGCAGGATTCCAAATCTTACTTTCTAATGTAGGATTGAGTGCCTGTAAAGCGAATTGTTTAGTTATAAATCCTAAACCAAGGTTAGTCGTAAACATAAATCTCATTATTCTAACTTTGTCTTGTAAACTTCTGTCTACTAATCCTGTTATTCCTGGCGCGCCTCTTACAAAACCACCAGCTACTTGGTCAAGTGTTTGAACTAATCCGTTATTTGCATCCCTACCCCATTCATTACCAACCTCTCTAAGTATTAGTGGGTGATTATCATTTCCCGAAAAGGGACCTGAGTTAGCAGCTTTTCTAAAATCACCGAATGTTGGAACATTATTGTCACCAAAACCAGTTGGAACATTACTGAACGTATTTTTTCCTGATTTTGTATACTTAAATAAATCTTTTATACTTTCATTCTCACCATACTCTTTTTTTAGAGTTATTATGTTGGTGTTAAATTTCCCACCACCATCATCATATTGGCTCCTACCCTTTGATTCATCATATAGTCTGAAATCACTAAAGCTATAAAAAAGAGATTCACCTTCATTCGTAATTCTAGAAATTTCTTTAGGTAAAAATAAAGATGTTTGTGTTCCTACGAATCCTTTTGGTTTGGTTGATATATTATCAGCATTTTTTTTGTTCGGAGATGAAAATTGAGATAAAAAAGGATTGGTTAATTTATGATTTCCTTGTTTTAATCTTGCATATCTAGAAACACTGCCACCGATAGGCTCTTTAAAATCATCATCAAATATATGAATAGAACCATCTTTATATCTATCTCTTAAATTAGTTCCACCATCTAAACCAAACTCAACATCATAACCACTTGGTGAAAAAATATTTGGTAAAGAAACATTTGAAAATGGTGCTTCTACTGAAGAATGGAAAGGTGGCGTTTCTGAGGTTCTACCTCTTTCACGAAAAGCCTTAAAGTCAAATAAGTTTGGCGTTGGTAGTAAAGAATTACCATGTGCATTTTCATATCGTGGTGTTTTATCAAATGGTTTTATTATAAACTGAGTTGGTCCTGAAGATATATGTTGATTTATATCAAAAGTCAAAGAATTATTTTCTGGTGGATTATAATTACTAACAGCATCAGCTATTGGAAAAAATCCATTTTTAAATTGTGTAGGAAAATTACTTCCCCAAGTTTGACTAAATTGTCCGTCTGAAGCAGGTACAAAACCAGGTGGTTTAGCTGATACAGCAGAGTTAGCCTTTATGTAAAGAGACTCTAAATCTGTCTTAGGTGTAAAGCCAGGAGCATCCGTATTTGGAATGAAGTCTACCCCTTCTTTTATCTGAGTATCCAATTTGTCATATTGAGACCTTCCATTGAAGTTTGATAAATCTGATACTAAATCTTTTAAAGCCACCTTTTATCTCCTAATTACTTAATGCCATTTCACCAACTTTACCAGTTAGTCTGTTCATCAGAGCTGCATTATCTGAACGTAATCTCTTTGATTCATTCAATGATTGTTTTAATAATTTATTTGTTTCTGTCATATCGTTACCAAAACCCATTTGGTTGTTTGTGCCTGAGAATACTTCACCTCTGTGAACTTGTGCCATACCGGTTTCTTTTACCATACCACCAGTTTCTAATTTTGGCAACATAGCTTTACCTACTTGCATAGCAGCAAAACCTGCTAAACCAATACCAGCACCAATTTTAGCACCACTCACTGCGCCACCAGCTGCTTTAGCTAACTGACCAGATTGTCTTGACGCAACAAGTATAAATCCAATTAAACCACTAATTACAGTTGCTATCCCAACAAACATAGTCAATTGAGAACCAAACGCTAGAAGACTCTGTGTAGTCATTTTATTCACATTCTCTTGCCCAGCTGCTAACTTAGATAATTCTGAAACTTCCAATCCAACTGCATCTGCTAATGCTTTTCGTTGGACAACATTCATTCTACTAAGAGCCTCTGTTCCACCGACTTGATTTTTAACCTCAGCCAATACTCCCTCTAAATCACCTGATAGAGCTAATTCTCTAGCTTTATCTAAATTAAGTTGTCTGCCTAATAATACTTGCGCATTCATTTGAGCTTCGATAGAAGATTCAAAATCTAATAGTGACTCAGCTACCTTATCTACAGCACTTAAATTTAATCCTAATTTTCTAGCTTCTATAGCAGCTTTAGCTAAGTTCTCTCCACCCTCTTTAGCAAATTTAGCAAACAGTTCTGTATTTTCTGCGATATCATCTAATACAAGTTTAGGAGCAACTCCAGCAGCTCTCGACATACTTTCAAATGTCGAAATCATATTTAGACTGGTTTCTAAGCTACCACCTTGTATACTCTGTATGGATTTAGCAAGTTTAGCTGCGTTATCACCTGTAATTCCTGTTCTTAAACTTAGTAAACCAAAATTAAATAAAGTTTTACCTGATAGTTGATTTATACTACCAAACTCGGTATTAATACCTTTTGCAAATTCAA
>Ga0209634_1002239_pt1 | contig 13641 bp, 17 predicted proteins | sample LinPmetageLP40_FD_184043 | JGI IMG/M metagenome (GOLD analysis project Ga0209634, IMG submission 184043) | Marine viral communities from the Pacific Ocean - LP-40 (SPAdes) (version 2) | ecosystem: Environmental > Aquatic > Marine > Oceanic | place: Pacific Ocean | collected 2010-08-26
AGGCTATAGATGAGTATAGAGAAAAAAATAATATAACAACACCTTTAATACAAACTCCTATGGATAATGGAAAACCACAACCTTCTTTATTAGTCGGTACAGAACATTATTGGATAAAAAATTAATATAAAAATTTTTATATAAAAATGAAAGATAGACAAATTAAAATTTTTAATAATGGTTGGAGACAAAAAGGACAAAAAAACAAAACTGTTTGTGGAAGCGGATCATTGTTAGAATCATGTAGAGAGTATATACAAGTTATCAATAATTTATTGGAAAAAGAAGATATAAAAGTAATATCAGATATTGGTTGCGGAGACCTAAATTATATAAAACATACTAAAATTAATAAAACACATGATTATCTGGGTTATGATTTTATACCTCTTTTAGATAGATCAAATGATATTTTTAAAATTTTTCCAGAATCTTTTGATGCAAGTGAGAAAGATATAAGAAAATCAGATCTGATAATTTGCAAAGATGTTCTTAATCATTTAGATCAATCTCAAATAATATCAGCTTTAAATAGAATTAAAAAAAATACTACTTACTTAATTTTAACTAATTATAATGATATTATTTTCAATAAATTAAAAGATAATTTTGAAGCAAGATGGGTAAAAATAAATTTTAATATTGAACCTTATAATTTATGTAAAAATATGATTAGTACTAAAAATATTAATCATATTAGAAGAGAACATAATGATATTTCCGTAAATTTATATAAATTTTAAAATTCGTAATTAAATTTATTAATAATATTTTTAAAATCATTATATATTATTTTTTTACTTTTATCATCATAATATTTTTTATAATTTATATCAGGTCTTTTTATTTTATTATGAACATTATAACTATGTATTAACTCAATTTCTTTTTCACTTATACTTAAATAATTTAATAGTTTATTTAAGTCTTCTTTTAAGTTTTCATATCTAATAACGAAATCAGCTTTTAGTGAAATATTGTATATTTGTTTTTCTATCTGTAAAAAATTTAAGCCCTTCAGAAAAAGAAATATTCTTTTTTGATATGGATTTGTTTACTTCATACGAACTCACAGCCATATCAAAAGGATTTCTGATACTTGTAATGACTTTATAATCTTTAAAATTATTTTTAAATTTTAATTTTAATTCGGCTAAAGATATATGTCCTCTTAGCCCCTTATTATTTTTTTTTGGATCTCTTGTACTAATAATACCGTATTCGTTAATGATAGTTTCATTAAATTCTGTAGGTTTGTAATTTTTTTCTTCCTCTTCTGATAAGCAAAATTTTTGTAAAAAACTTTCTATAGTAGTAGAAGCTGTTCTGTTTACTTTAATAAAAATAAATTTATACCTATGACTTACAAGGACCATTTTTATAAATATATTTTTTTAAAAATATTCCATTGTTTGATATTCAATATGTCACTGGTTTCATTGTCACTAAATTTAGCCCAATCATCGTAATAGTAATGCCCAGGCAATCTAAAATGAAGCTGATCATATGGTATTAAACTGTCATTAAAAACTGTACCTTTACTTTTATAAAATTTCCTGAATTCTTCTTCAATTAACTTAATAGATTTATCTTCTCTTAATTTCTCTTGTAATTCTAAATAATCATTATTTAATTTTTGATAATTATTTACACATTCAAGAATACTTTTATGAGCTTCTTCGTATTTTTCAAACTGAATAGAATTTTTTTTATCTAAGTATTCAGAAGCGCCTCCCTTAAGATTTTTATAACAAACTACTGCCAAACCACAACAAAGTGCTTCGTGCGTTACTCTGCTTTCTCCTTCAAATTCTGTAAAAAAACAAAAAACTTTACTCCACTGATAAAAAGGATAAATATATTCGTTATCTATACCCTCGTTTGTCCCGCATTCAGGTCTTAATAGTGTTATATTATTAGATTCATTTACAGTAAAGTCTTTTTTAATAATTTTTTCTAAATCATGATGATGATTTTTATGTGCATGTTCATTTGGAGCTATTGCAGAAATAATTAAAACTTTCAAATCTTCTTTTTTCTGCATACATTTTTTTATTTCTCTTAGAAATAAATCTAATTTTTTAACATGGTGAGGTTTTGCTACAGTGATAATATCCCAATATTTTTCCTTCTCATTTTTATTTATATTCTCAATAATATTATTCAAAGGGTATTTCGAATATTCTTTGAATTTCTTTATACTTTTAATAAGACTTTCTTTGTTTTTTCCTTCTATTTTATCAAAATATTTTGGTAAAAAATTTCTACTATTATAAGGTATAACTGGTACTGTTTGTTTGTATTGTATTTGATTTATACTACCAAGTACAAAATCTACATAATTGGGAACTATTTTGGTGTACCAACAACCAATATGGATACCGATAAAATATTGTTTCTTTAAATTATTAAATGGTATGAAACTATTATTTATTTCTTTATGAGTAAAAATTATGATACCTTTTGAATTATTTTCTGGTTTTTTCCATAATAATACCATTTTAATTAAAAGTTATTTAATATAATTCTCTGATATATTTTGTTTTATGTCTGATCGTGGAGCAATATTTTTTTAATATCATTTATCTGTTTCATAGATAAATTTACTGTAGCGTTTCTAAAATCGTTCTGATTTCCTTTAGTTATATTAACAGACATTCTCTTATATTTTATACCTGCTATTTTACACCATCTAATATAGTTGTCTGTATTTGATTTACCTGGATACAATTCTATCAGTAACGAATTATTCTTCATAAAAATACTCCAAGTTAAACCTGCACCATGCACACCAATAAATATTTTTGTATTAGCTAATATTTCAAGCTGTTCTCTAACACTATAGTCTTCTAGATATACATAATTTATAGTATCTGGTACCTCTTTTTTTACAATATCACTATTTGTGATTTCTCTAGTTCCTCTTCTGAGGACGAACGTTATGTTTTTATGTGTAGGTTTAATCTCAAAATTTGAAAATATATGTTTTTTAAATTCTTGTAACAATGGTTCGGAATTAAAAGTTATACTTTCATTAACTACTCTAATATTTTGCACTTCAATACATTCATTAGTTTCAAATAGTGTATGAAGTTCTTTAAATTTAGTTGTATCTAGTCCAATACCTTTACAAATTAATTCTAAATATGTGGATTCAAAAATATTACCCTGTCTGTGATAGAATCCATCAAAAAACACAAAGTAGAAATAATCCACTTTAATATTAGTCTTTTTAATATATTTGTACAAAATAAAAAGCTGATGCATTAAATGCCAAATATTATTAATATGTGTAAACGGGATAAGTAATATTGAATCGATCTGTTTATGACATATTTTTGATTCTACGGGATAAACGTTCATTTTTTGATATCGTAGACCATATTCGGTAAAACATGTGATATTTATTTTTTCGTCAGCATATATTTTATTATCTTTTGGTTGAATATAAAACTTCATTTAATAAGTATTTTTATTAAAATGGGAAAATCAATAATTATTTTTGGAAAAGGTCCATCTGTTTTAAAATGTACTAGAGAATTTGTAGAGCAATTTGAAGATATTGCTATTTGCAATTATCCTGTTTTGAATACCTTCTTTTATGATTTGATAAAAAATAGAAACGTAAATTACCATTTTTGTAATTGCGGTTCTTTTGATGCAAGATATAACGATAACATAAATAAAAAATTAAATATTCAAAAAATAGTTAATACTAATACGGGAGTTAATAATTATAAAAAATTTTTAAAAAACGACTCTCTATTTTTAAATGAAAATTTTAGAACACCAATTTTATCTTTTTTTAAAAAAAATTATAATTTAGATCCTTCCACGGGTACTATTTGTATAAAATATATTATAGATTCTAACAAATATAATAAAATTGGATTAGTGGGTTTTGATAATTTTAAAAAAGGAGATCAGACTTATTATTTTAAACCATCTGAATATAGTACTGAAGGTAAAAGAATTATTTCTTGTAATTTAATTAAAAAAAATGGTATATTTAATATTATTAGTGGACATGATCCAGATAAATCAAAAATATATATTGAAGACTGTATTGAAAAAAATAAAAATATAGAATTTAAAATTATATCTAACGAAAATTACTTAATAAAAGAATAATCTAAATGAATGAATATTTTTCGTTACAATTACCTTTGTTTAAAACAAAAGATGGTAAATTTGATATACCAGAAAATACTAATAAAATATGGTTTGATATAGGGACTTCCATTAATTCGCCTAATGGAACGCAATTTCTTAAAAGAAATAAAATGGTTTTTGTGTAGGTTTTGAACCTTCTCCAAAAATGTATTTCACAATTTATTCCTTATATTTTTTAAATAAAAATAAATGGTTGTGCTAGGGTAGAATCAGAAAAAAGAAAAAAACATCAAAAAAGAAATTTTTTTAATGATACAGAAGAATTTATTAATAAAGAAGATGTTATGAAAAGATATATCTTTATACCTTCGGCAATCGGTACTAAAGAAGGATTTTCTGAATTATTTGACAATACCCATGAAGGCAGTTACAGTTTAAATACAAATTGGACTGGGATATTAAAAAATAGTAAATTAAAAGTTAATGTTATGCCGCTTGAAAAATTTATTAATATGGTACCTGAAAGATTTGAATTTATAGAACATATTAAAGTAGATTGTGAAGGAAATGATATAGATGTAATAAAATCTGCAGGTAAAAGTATAGAAAAAGTTGCTGTTATAACTACAGAACAGAGGGATGATAATTTTTTTAAAGGTATTGGTTTTATTTTTCTAGAATCACAAAACGGAGGATATAGTTACATAAACAAAAAATTTAAACATTTGCACAAGAAGTTAGATTATTTTATAAGGGTTTAATAAATGCATAAGTAGAAGGATAATTTCTATGATTTCCAAAAGTTAATAATTTTAAATTATATTTTTTTTTGAATTCGGTTACGGCTTCATAAACCATCTTAACTGGATATTCTCCAAGGGGTAATGATCTTTTAAAATCATTTTCATAATGTCTCATAAAAAAATCATCTCCACAAATAATTCCATTTTTTTTTAATTTAGGATAATAATTTTCTAAATCTGAAAGTACATAACTATATTCGTGGTTACCATCGATAAAAATTAAATCAATGCTTTCATTTTCAAAATTATTGATAATATTTTTATCATTTGAATAATTTTTATAAAAAGTTATATTTACTCTTGAAAACATATTATTTAATTTTTTCTTAGTGTTTTCAAAAATATTTTTATTTTTTTTTAAAACTTCATTAAATCCATCTATGGAATATTCTTCATAAGATTCATATGGATCTATAATGTAATAATTACTAACATTTAAATTTTTCATTATTACCTCAGAACTGTCACCGTATCTTGCTCCAATTTCAATAACATTTATTTCCCTTTTAAAATTTTTTTTGCAAAAATTAATTACAGGTTTAATACTCATTTTATTATATTTTTTATTAATTAAATTCCAATAAAAGTTTTCTTTTTTCGTTTAAATTTTTGTTTCTCCACAATTTCATATCATAGCCATTCAACTCAATTACATCAATCTTAATACCCCAATCCAAATCTGGATACCATTCATCTATCATGTATTTAGGTACAAACAGTCGTTTTATATTTTTAGATACAAAAAACACAAATAATGAAAAAGTTGAAAATGACATGATTAAATTTTCAGCCATGCATAATTTTTCTAAATCATTTTTTATTGTTGTACTCTGAAAACTTGTTTTTGGTAATTTTCTGAACTCATCTATACACGAATTCAAATTATCTTCATGCACAACATGAATACTTTTAAAATTATTATTATCTAATATAGTTTTGTAATACAACCATGGTGGTTGTATAAATGAAGGATGAGTTCTCATAATATCACCCCCTCTTAAATGAATGGATACATTATCTTCTGTGTCTTTTAAATCTAATTTTAAATTTAATATTGGAACAATATATTTTTGAGTTATATCTCTCATCTGTTTAGGAGACAATACAAAACCAAGTTTTTTTGCGTAAAAAAAATGATCTTTATCCGTTATTTTTTTTCTAGTTTCTTCAAAAAATTCTAAAGATTTTATTTCTCTACTTGATAATAATTCATGTTTTGGCAAAATAATATTTTTACATTTTTTGATAAAAAATGAGTAATGAATACAATTTATAATTTGTATAATATTATTACCTGTTCTACCATACCATTTTTTAATTATGGATGTCATTTATTAAATATTTTATTTAATAAATTATAATAGATTCAAAATCTTATCACATACATTTTTACCATACGGATTAACAATTATTTTATTCTGTTCGTCAAAAAAACTTACGTTATTAATAATATCGGTATCCACTAAATACCCATAACCACACTCTATTGTTTCTTCTCTTTCAGTTGTTTTTCTACACACTAATACTTTTTTATTTGCACATACAGCCTCCTCTTGCAACCCTCCGCTATCTGTTATCATTCCATAGCATTTTTTTATTAAATGAACCATCTCAATATAACCCAATGGTTCTAATTTTGTTATTTTGTTATTTAATATTTCTTTGCTTTCAGGTAAAGAAGGATGTGTAATATAAATAATTTTATAATTATCTGAAAGTTCATTTAATTGTTTCCACATAGTTTTCATTCTTTCACCCCTGTTTTCTCTTCTGTGAAGAGTAACAACTATATATTTTCCTTTATCCACAATATGTTTTATATTATTAGGAATATCTGTATTTTTACTAACATAATCAAATGTATCAACAATCGTATTTCCAACCAAATGAATATTGTGTTTAACACCTTCATTTTTTAAGTTTTCTACAGATTTTATTGTTGGGCACAAATGAATATCTGCTAGTCTAGAAATCATAATTCTATTCATCTCTTCCGGAAATGGACTGTATTTATCAAACGTTCTTAATCCAGCCTCAACATGAATAATTTTCTTATGATTATGGAAACTTGATAATGCAATTGAATATGCTGTTGAAGTATCACCTTGAATTATGACATTTTTTATATCTCTATATTTTTGAAATACATCACTCATTTTTATCAAAATCTTAGCGATTAAATTATCTAAACATTGACCCTTTTCCATAATATTTTCAACTAGTATATCTGGTGGAGGTACTAAATTATAAAATTGTTCTATCAAATCAGGATGTTGACCTGAAAATAGAGTTAAAAAATTAATATTTATTTCTTTGAATTTATTTATGAGTGGTATTAATTTAATTAATTCAGGTCTTGTACCATAGCATATTAAATACATTTTTACACATTTGTTTTTATACTTGTAAGAGTTTTTAAATTATAATTTTCTACAAAATATTTCTCTATATTTACTCTTAATTCTACCGGTGTTGTTTTATATGAACTAAAATTATCAGTTGCTAATATCGGTTTTAAGTCTGATATACATGCTTTGTTTGGTTGACTACAAAGATAACTCGAAATATTACCCATCACTTTACAACTAAAACATAAATGCATATCTTCTCCTGTAGCATAGGTATAAGGTTTTATTGCAAACATATAATGTAACCATTCCTTCTTAAAACACCATAAATGTCCAAGAAAATCAGCCTCTTTATTAATTCTTATACCTTCAGAACAATACCTATTCTTAATACTATTACTTAGATATGAATATCTACAATTTGATCCCATGATAGCATTCAATCTTAAACATTCTCCAGAATAATGTTTTAATACATCCTTACCAAATAAAATATCATCATCAAATACCATACATACATCTACAGGAAATGTTAAGCAGGATGCGAATCTTCCAAAATATTTAGTATTGTAATCATATTTAATATGTATGAAATTATATTTTTTTTTAAGATGAGATATATCAATATGGTTTTCATTTTGAAAAACAACCAAATAGTCTGGTTTAATAGTTTGTTTTTGTATACATATTAATTGTTTTTCTAAATGGTTTCGTTTGTATTGTGTAAGGACAACTAAAAGTTTTGTCATAATTTATTAAACCTTTTTATTTAATACCTTCTCGTACCATTATCGTCTTTAATGCACCGTGATACCACTGCTTACTTTTACGTGGTGGTGGTACATTTCGTTCATTTAATATTCGGGAAAAACTTGTAATATCATTAAACGGGTATTTATTCCTCCAATACCGTAGTTGTTTCAATGTCTCTTGTTCCTTTTCATTTTTAACATGTATCATTGACGTATCACTTTTATCCGGGTTCATCATGTATCCAAACGGTGGTTTTGTTCTCAATTGTCCCATTTCTTTCAAATGTCCCATCACCGTTTTCACTCTTTCTGATGTCAATTCTCGTTCAAATTGAGCTTGGCTACCCATCAAGGTTAATATTAATTTTCCAGATGGTGATGTAATATCCAGATTCAAATCCATAATGATTAAGTGACATTTCTTTGACTCTATTTCTTCAACTATTCCAAGTAAATCTTTGGTATTTCTTGCCAAACGTGATACCGAATTTACAATAATCCATGAATTTGTTTTTAAATCTGTGAGAATACGTTCCAGTGATAAACGTTTCTTCATGGAACCACCTGAGATACCTTTATCTAAGTAGATGCTTTTGAGAAAGAGATCACGTTTTTTACATTCTTCTATAATTTTATGTTCTTGGGATTCTAATGAAAAACCGTCTTGGACTTGCATTGTGGTTGAAACTCTTACATACCCAAATGCTATTTCTTTATCCTCGGGTGGTGAATCAGTTGTGTGTTTTATTTCAGAACCTGTTTCATCCTCTTTTTCAGATAAATGTTCAACAATGGAAAATTGATTGTTTTTAATGTAATTAAGAGATGTTGAACTTTTGAATTTTTCAATCAAATGATGTCGTAAATCTTCAGAAAAACTTTCAATTATTAGTATTTTTTTTCCTTTTTCTACCGTTTTTTCAACTTTTTCTTGGTCATATTTGTATAAAATATATAAATCTAATTCTGGCACGATAAATTTATAATCATCATGTAGTTCATATTTTACACCTATATTAATTAATTCATTTTCCACGGGATCACATTTTGAACACCATTTTCCATTTGTTAATTTTGCAGATGTTAATGAAAATTGATGACCGCTCTTACATTCTAATGTAAAACTATCAAATAGAGTCTTTGGTTGTTTTAATATTTTTCCCGATTTGTTTTTGATAATTATATTATCCATTTAATATAATTATGTTTTAAAATATTTTTTTTATTTTTTTTTTCTATATAAAAGATGCCAACCTCCAAAATGTCTCCTAAATCCAAAATGTCCAAAATGTCTCCTAAATCCAAAATGTCTCCTAAATCCAAAATGTCTCCTAGAGTCAAAATGTCTACTAAATCCAAAATGTCTCCTAGAACCAAAATGTCTCCTAGAACCAAAATGTCTCCTAGAGTCAAAATGTCTACTAAATTAAGTCCTCTAAGACAATTAGCTTCTAATCTTTCACCCAAACGCAAAGGTGTCAAACCTGGTCCCCGTGTACCTGGTGCAAAACGAGGTGTAGGCTCAAGAAAGAAACGTGTTAAGAAATGCCCTACTGGAATGGTAAGACCATCACCATCAAGAAGTCCTAAAAGAACCGGTAAAGTTAGACCATGCATGAAAAAAGCAAGTTCTAAACGTAAAATGACCAGAAAGAGTCCCAGAAAGAGTCCCAGAAAGAGTCCCAGAAAGAGTCCTAACCGTAAAAAGAGACCATTAAACGCTTACTTCAAAATGATGTTAGCAGCTAAAAAGAAAGGCGCTGCTTCTTTTGTATACAATGGCAAAACATACAAAAAAACAATTTCCAAAATTAATAATTTAGTTCTCTATAAAAGAGCTTAATTAATCATTAAAGTATCAATTGCTTCTTTAATATCATCTTGTTCTATATTTGTTTCTAATACCGTTTCTTCTACGGTCGTTTTCAATTCCTTATTTAATAACTTTGTTGTTTTATTTACCTTTTGTGTATTTTCCTCTAATTTCTGTGATAGTTGATTAAATACAATATTAGAACGTTTTGTTGTCTCTGTATTGTTAGCCCTTAATTTAGTTACTTCTAACCGCAATTCATCAATATTATTATTAATTTCTTTAAATTCCTTAAGCGAATAAACTAACAATGCTACTAAACCCACCGAATTAGCTCCTGTAGCCATATGTGATTTATCATACATCATGTTTTTTATTTAAATGCTTTAAACAAATCTTTTATTATTATTTAAATGTATAAATAATAAAAATGGAATGTTCAGTCTGTTTTGAAAGTGAAAATGCTTATCATTTTTGTGTCGTATGTAATACGACAATATGTTTAAATTGTGTTAATAGTGTAATACAAACATACAAGGGTAACTGTTTTGTGTGTAAAAATAGTGTACCGGGTTATAATAAGGTAGAAACAAGTCAACGTATTATAAATTGTAATTATAGAGATGTATACGGTGTTTTTTCAAAAGAACCAGTGTCTAATTTGGAAGTGTATATAAAAGGGATTAAAGTAAAGAATTTATTTGAAAGAATTAGATACAACGGGGGGTATGTATATTATAATAATTGTAATTTTCCATTTTATTACTATGAAATTTTTTTAATCGCTAATTTAAAAGATGTAAAGGTAATTTATAATAAATTTGAGTATCATTCAATAGTTCATGATATTTCAGCGATGATAAAAATAAAAAATAAAGTGTACATGGTAGAAAAAAATTATATTGGAGTGTTATTAAATTCGTATTTCATAACTCGAAGAACGTTAAAAAAATATAATTATAACTTGATTGAAAATAAATATATTAATTTTTGTATTTAAAATGGACTATAACCCATTCTATTACCCAACAGAATTTATTAGAAAACATACTCAATCTTTACCCGAATCCTTACGAAGAAAATTAAATCCTGTCGATTTAACACATACAATTGATTTAACTGAACAACTTGAATGGACTCCAGAAAATACGATTATAATTACTTGTCACGGAGCAATAATAGAAAAAGGTATTGTATTACCACAAAATACAAATATATTGTTTTACGGTGAAAATTTTAAATATACTGTATACTACAATACAATAGGTTATGATAGAGAAACGTGTCCTAACCCTTCAACATATAATTTTAGACATAATAGTATATACAGAGAAGGGTCTTTAAAAAATAAAGTATTAGTACCTTCTTATTATACAACACGTGATACTATCACTGATGAAGAAGAAAAATTAAAACCTCATTTATATATTGAAAATGATATTATGTTTGATATTTCTCTACATTTCAGTTTTAGAGTAGGTGAAAAACTTAACGATATTCAAAATGACATACAAATAATAAGTTTATATGATGATTTTAAAACTGATACTATGACCAACAAATTTAATAATTGTTCTAATTACGGCACTAATTATTCTAATTTTAAACCTTTTATACGTACAAAAAAAGAGCTCGATAAAGAAGGGAAAAAATTTTTATATAATAATTATATGGAAACACTTGACGGACAATCTGTATATACGCCATATTATCCTAAACTATTTGAGGAATTTTTTATTGAAAATATTGATGATAATGATCATAGTATGTCACCAGGATTATCCAGAAAACTTGGTGAACAAAAATACGATAATATGATTAACGATATAATTAAGAAAAAAGGACGTATTACATTATCCTATCTGATTAACAAGTATCTAAATGGCTATAATATTATTATTAAAACATGTAAATCAAACGATGACGTTCTAGATAAAGTTAAATCAATGGAAGATATTGTCTCCAATAAAGTACATCAACCTATACGCATGCTATCCTACGAAGAAGACGATGATTCACCGTTTAGAGAAACAATCGGATGGTTACAAAATAATGAAACAAAATTTAAACCTTTCAATGGCAAAAATTATATCACCACCTATCAAATGTATGAATTGTTTTTAGTCTATCTAAAAACAAAATATGATTTATCCAGAACCCAACTCAAAGTATTAAAAACCAAACTCTATAAAAAAACTAAACCCCTACTAAAAGGATACTCGACCCCAACGAGTCCTCGTCCTTTAACTACACAACCATGGACTTTGTGATTTCATACGTCACTCCGACATAATCGTTTTACCCCATACTATAACCGATATTCTACCTTCATCACGAACCGCGCTTTCCTGCAATATACCATGTCTCCATTCAATATTTACATCCTTATTAAATACATAAGCTTGACAATCTCCTATCGGCATTGATATCTTTGTTCTGTGTTTAGCATGTTCAAACGCTACATCTCTTGTCGTTCCGAATGATACGGCGATTGTTATATTTTGTTCCTTAGCTTTATCCTCTTTAAGTGCTGCAGCATCATGATGAAAAGGTTTCCACTGATTCGTATCTTTATAATAATTAAAACGTGTCGCTTTAATATCAACATTAAAATAGGTTTCAATTCTTTTCAATACTAAATTAAATGTAGGACACTCATTTTTCCAGTTCAATTTATCATCTACTATGTAATGTGTATCACCGTGCCACAATTTAAATAAAAACGTATCGTTATTATTTACTTCATTATATAATTTATCATATAAATTATCTTTTTTATCAAACAAATCATGCACTATAATAACATCATTCTGATGATGATGAAATGGGTATACACTATCTGCTACTGTGCTAATAATTCTCATATCAGTTCTATCGTGATTTGGTTTAAACGTTTCCGTATTCTTTTTTCTAGTACGTCTATTTTTATCATTTCGACGAGTGAGAGCGCGATCTGTTGTATCTAAACCTCTTATATTTATTGCTTCTGTTCTTGATTTTTGTTCATTAAACTTTTTCTCAAATGATACATGTTGACCTTCTGATATAGTTTGTGATATTACTTTTGATATGTGAAAGAAAAATTCTTCATTTTCAGATTGGATCATACCGAATCCACGACTTGTATTAAAATATTTTATAAATCCGTTCATTTATTAGAGTTACATATTATACATTTTATCGATTTAATATTTAAATTTATTTAAAATGTCTATCTCTCTCGGTGAACTTTTTAAAATAGACACACCAAAAGCTAAATTTATAAAATCTATACATATACCAACATCTATTAAAGTAGATAATAGAGTATATAAAATAGACAAATCCAAAAATGTGAAATACGGTGGTTATGGTATTATTATTTTTTATGAAAATGTAGTGTTGAAAATTTTAACAAGTTTACCCGGTAAAGTTTTTACATATATAACACCTGAATTAGAAGGTGTTAAACTTGCACAAAAACTAAGTAAATATTTTATAAAATCTAGTATTATAAATTTAAAACACTACAAAGAGTACTCCGATACATCATTTAAAAACGTCTATAGATATAATACTATTAATGTATCTATGGTATTAATGGAACGGTATCATGGAGATATATATCTACCTATATTAAAAAATAAATTTTCACATAAAGATAAACAATCTATTTTTAAACTTATCATCACACTTTTTTTAGAATTATTAAAACATGATAAAATATATGGTGATATAAAATTAGAACAAATTTTATATAAAACAACTATAGGTACAAAAATTAAACTTGGTGATTTAGGATCTATCACTAATTTAGATAATTCAATAGTAAT
>Ga0209634_1002240_pt1 | contig 13640 bp, 16 predicted proteins | sample LinPmetageLP40_FD_184043 | JGI IMG/M metagenome (GOLD analysis project Ga0209634, IMG submission 184043) | Marine viral communities from the Pacific Ocean - LP-40 (SPAdes) (version 2) | ecosystem: Environmental > Aquatic > Marine > Oceanic | place: Pacific Ocean | collected 2010-08-26
GTCAGTCGTAGGGCGAACTTTGTTATTGTACCCGACCAAGGGCTACCTGCAATTCACAACACTACCACCTTTGTGATCCGTCGCCGAGGGATTGTACCCGACCAAGGGCTACCTGCAATTCACAACAATGTGGTCACGCACTAGCTCGTTGTGTTCATTGTACCCGACCAAGGGCTACCTGCAATTCACAACCTGCTATTGCTCGGGATATCCCGCACCAAGATTGTACCCGACCAAGGGCTACCTGCAATTCACAACTTGAGTATCTGTCGGGTCGCCATCAATTAATTGTACCCGACCAAGGGCTACCTGCAATTCACAACCTTACAAGAGGAAGAATGATGACTGAATTCATTGTACCCGACCAAGGGCTACCTGCAATTCACAACATGTGGAGCCTTGACCTGTTAAGATAATACATTGTACCCGACCAAGGGCTACCTGCAATTCACAACGGGTTGTATGATGATATGTGAAGTAGATAGATTGTACCCGACCAAGGGCTACCTGCAATTCACAACCTCTTTCATATACGGCATCCTCGTAGGCATATTGTACCCGACCAAGGGCTACCTGCAATTCACAACCGCCCCTAACTAAAGGTGAATAAGATGATAATTGTACCCGACCAAGGGCTACCTGCAATTCACAACCATCGCCATGATGTGATTCTCTTCCAACAGATTGTACCCGACCAAGGGCTACCTGCAATTCACAACCCAACAAGGGCAATGTGCAAAACCACCTAGATTGTACCCGACCAAGGGCTACCTGCAATTCACAACCGTAGTGCGCTCTATATCAATCGTCTTACATTGTACCCGACCAAGGGCTACCTGCAATTCACAACAAAGAATAACTCTAGACAGGTGTCTAGAATATTGCACCCAACCGAGGGTTACCTACAATTTACAGTAAGCGTCGTCATATCTGCAGAGGGCGATTAGTTATACACAGCGTAGGGTTTTTGTAGGGACCTGAGGGGCTCTTGTAGGACTTGAGGGGTCTTAAACCAGCTACAGGCGCCCCAAATAGTTAATAAAAACAGTAGTTTGTTTTTCTCATATCTCATTCATAATGCTGGGGTCGGTGGTTCAAGTCCACCCGTAGCTACCATTTAAATCAATGACTTAAGTAGCTCCACCTACTTTCCGTGCCGATCTAATGTAGGGAAATTGTAGGACTTTTCTTCGACGATCCGGCTCAAACGGGGTAAGACTTCCCCCATCTGTCAACCTCTCTACCGCATCAAGCAACTCCGCTAACTCCCCCGCACTATAAAGCGTGGTGACATCAGTATGGACATGCGCCAACAAATCCTTGCGCACCTCAAGGCACACACCCTGGCGCCTCAGGCGCGTGGCAAATGTATGCCTGAGGTCATGCACCCGGAGATGTCTAAACCCCCAACTAGCTGGCGCGCCTGTCAATACCTCAATCTCATCCGCCGCCCGTTGCCGCGCCGTTTTCCAGTTGCTGGTCAGGATTCGATCTCGCTTAGCCCCCCTGGCATTAGCAAAAACATACCCTGTACGCTGCGTTGGTAACCGCTGAAAACTGTCTCGAACTGCTCTATTCAAAACCATAACCCGAGCGCTTTTGTTCTTCGTAAACTCCGCGGGTATATCGAAGACAAAGCAGCCCAGTTCCGGAATATCCCGTCGCCAGGCCCAGTTCAAGTTCAACAGCTCCTGTGAGCGCAACCCTGTGTGCAGTAACCACAACGCCATCAATTTGTGATCTTCATTCAGATGTCGCATGAGCACAGACTGCTCCATCTCACTGATTGGATAGGCACGCCTGGCGTCATTCCAGTCTAGTTTTGGTATCTCTGGAACACTCGCCAGCCACGGGTTACCGTGGTCATCACGCCAAATCGAGGCCGCCCGTTTAAGCACCAACCGAACCACCGACAAGCAACGATTGACCGTCGCGCTCTTTACACCATCAGCCTTGCGCTTATCTATAAACCGTTGCAACGTACCAAAATGAACCTGCTTCAACGCCAAATGACCGATGAAGGGCATCACACCCTTCAAATCCTGAGCATCACGATCTCGGCTCTTCTTCGTTATTTCCTCCACATAACGCGCGCAGGCCTCAACAAATGAGTGCGCCACCTCGTCGCCATATACCCTCACACGCCGCTCTTTTTCTAGTAAATGAACCAGAAATTCCTGCGCCCGGCTTAGGTCAGTCGTCTCAGTGCTGCATTGAATGCGTCGACCGCTGACCTGCTTGTCAACGTGCCAGACCTCGCCTCTTTTGATAAGACCTGCCATTCTTTTTTGTCCCATATCAATTCTCCTTCAGATTGATCAGGACACCTGTAGCGCTTGGCAGTGTCTCGCGCTACACGATCAAGATCAAGTACTTCAAAAAATACATTCCGGCCGATCTTTATCTCTTTTAAGTGCGGTCTGATATATTTGTTGAAGGAGTTCTTCCCCATCGACAAATACATCCGCGCATCCTTGAGTCGCAACCACACCGGCTTAATCGGCGAGCTAACGGCGTCCCTACCTGCTTCGCAAACTAACTCAAAACGACGTTTATCGGTCATATCCAGACAACTACGTGGTATATATATAAGTGTCCGAAACCAGGGGTCTTTGCCGACATGAAAAACTCAGTTTTTTTCCCGAAAAGAGCCGCTGCGCAGCTAAAGAGTGCGTAACATAATCGCGGGAATCGATATAAAGCCCTCCATTTGGGACCGTATAGACCCCTCGTTTGGGCTCGTGAAATACTAGACATCTTTCCACTCATCCGTCGGCTCACGGCCATTGAATTTACGGAATGTCAAACGCCAGACCCGTGCTCTGCGCTGCTGCCAATTGTGATGCTCTACGAGCTTGATGAATCCCGCCGACTCTAGCTGCCTAAAGGCTTTGCCAGCCGTATCCTTGTTGCAGCCAATCCAGGTCGCTACCTGTTTGACTGAGCCGGCGATACACTCCCTTGAGCCGGGTATGTACAGGTCATTTAGCCAGACAAGTAGACACTTCGCCGTGGGCTTCAATAACTGAAATGCCGACGACCTCACCACGTCGTGGTACATCGGCGAAAAGCCTCCGCCGCGGCAGTGTTTCAACGATTTATGCGCGCGTTTCGGCATAATACCTTTGCTTCTTTCTGTGGAATGCGACGCGGCGTTCTTGCAAAAATAACGCCCTCATCCGTTAAATCCGCGATCACTTTTATGCAAAGAGGTCCTGCGTGAACGCGCGCTATTTTGATGACCTGATGTTGTTCAAGCAACTCCCTACCCCAGAAAATAACCTCATCAACAGAGCCCGCTTTTGCTGAGCTGTTGCCTTCAATAAACGCCATGTAAATGCCCACCAGACCCTACCTATTCGATGTCCGCTAGGTGGGTATTTTGGGGCGACCCAGCGCCGCCGTTCGACTGAAATGGTCGGAAACGATGCAAGGGGCAGGCATAGGAGCTACAGTTGGAAATCGATACCCTAAAACCTTTTTCTAAGTGGTCTTGGGTGCAACCAAAACACTCAGCGCACTTTGCCTTTATAGCCAGAGCTTTTGACGTCGGATTCGCCAGAAACTGCCTAACTGGATTATTTTCGCAGGAGCGCGTGATCGACGACGTCATGGCGACACCTCCACTCGCTCAGCTAAAAGGCCCGTAACGAGGTCGCGGATTTCGATTTCGGTATAACTGTTTATATGGGCGTAGATCAGGGCATCGGTTTCGTGTTTCAGGAAGCCAATCGCCCTGGCGCCCAGTTTTATGGGAGGGCACCACAGCCCTGCCTGGACTTTAGCGTGCAACGTTGAGCGCGAAAGCCCCAGCCGTTTGAGAACCTCTGCCTTGCGCTCGATCGTTAATAGTGTCGTATCGCTCATAAATACACCGCTCCGGTAATGAATTTCGGGCACTGTATTACGGCGTTGTTGCGGAAATTGGAATATTCCAAAAATGCCGTGGAATATTCCAAAAAATGCCGGCGCTGGCTCGGCGATGTGATTAAGTTACAGCTTAACAGCGTCGCTCAGGTAGCTAGCCAGAGTTTTTTCTCCAACAGGGTGCTCAATGCCCTTGGAATCGAGCATAGCAAGGATAATATTTGCATCTTTTGAGGGCTTTCCGGTCGCCTCACCTAAGAGCGCTTGGGACAGCGCGCGAATAGTTTTGAGGTAGGCATTTCGTGACTTTGGAGCCACTTCATTGGAGATCGGCCTCTCACGAAAATGTGGGTCGAGCCTCTTGGCCGCGTGCGCATCACCTCTGTCGTAAAACCAGAGTGCGAGGCTGTGCTTTTCGACGATTGCTTTGGTGGGGGAAAACGTGGCTTTTTTATTTGCGTTCTTTCCCGGTGGTTGAGCGATTTTGAGCAGTGAGCGCTGCGTCGAGTCGCCGTTTTCAATTTCACCGACGATATCGAGTTCCGAGATTAACGCGTCATATATTAATCTTACCTCAGCCAAATCTTGCTCATATCCCCCAAGTCTTCGCATGTCAGGAGATGCCGCTAGCGCTTCATCTAAGTTTTTGAAGCGATCCAATCCCTTAACATAAAGGGCCGCCTCCTCTGCAGTGAGTGCCGTCTTCCATTTCATATTTTTACGCCCGCGGATGATCCAGTGAGAGTTATTACAGTGCGGTACGATAATAGCATCGAAAAAAATGATGAGAAATGTTGGCGCGGTATTTTAGTTCAAGGCATTGCTTTTATAATGATCTCCGAGGGTGCCCGGGTGAAACTATCTGATAAATCTATGTCAAGAGCCTTCAGCTTTGGTTCGGTGTACTTAGCTATCCTGTCCCACGCATCTATGGAGCGACTTAGATCGTTCATTGAATTGGTTTTAGAAGCTAGTTCATGAAGTGTCATGGCGTTTTCAGCCATCTTCATAATCGGATGGAAGTCTTGTCCATACATATCCTGCAACCTGTTTAACAGAAACCGTTTATTCTTATTCGGTGATCCTAAACGACTCGGCATAAACCACACTTTTGATCTACATCATTGATAATATTTTATTTAATAGACTTTAGCTTCTCTCGAAACATAGCTTACTAGCCAGTGTTGGGTCGGTTTAGTACAGAATCTCTTACTTTTTATATTATACCAAATAATCATATTTAATATAGATAGAATGCATTTGTGTTATGCGTCGAGGGGGCGTAAATTGCACTCATCGGGTCGTCGACCCCACCACTTTAAGGAAATGAATCATGTTAGTTACATACATAATCTTGGGTTTCACTGCCATAGCAGGTATCGCTATCGCCAAAGATGATATGAGCGCGCTGTAGACTAGAAGAGACCGCTAATCACATAAATCCAAGATTAAACCGAACCCCTCTTATCCTTTCCAGGATATTTTTTAAGGGACCATCCCAGGTCCCTTTTTTTTGCCCATAAAAAACCGAACTGACACAAATAACAATGCTTGACCTCATTGCCTTCGAACAGAGAGGCTATAGTTGAAAACGAGTTATCGACGTTTTTAGACGCCTAAAACAAGCCTTTTTAGAGCGGTCGCTCACTATCTTTTAGTCCATGGAGCAATCGGTTGTCGATTTCGTTGTCTATGGGCAGATTTCGTCTGGATATTGCGCATTCCAGTAGGCCACGTCCATGTCGATGATATCGAGGGGTTTTCCGGCATAATGCGCAGACGGAGTGTATAAGGGTGATGGTAGGTTACACAAATGATGCTTATAGGTGCACAAGAAGGTTGCTACCACTGGCTTTCGCTCAGTCAAAATCTGGGAACCTTTTTGATATGTTAAGCCTACGAGAAACATCATTAATGAGTTCAGCATATAAGCGCTCAAAATCGATATGCGAATGAAATTCTATAAGCTGAACAGTTTCAGGAAACTTAAATTTTTTAGATTTACTAGCCTTCCACGAAACAAACAAAATACCATCATCAGGTACCAAAGAATCCATGCTGAAGTCTAAGTGCTCTTGTATTCTAGATATGCATTCATCCTTTTTTAAACCTACTAGAATTGATATTTCAATCGACCCCGCCCTCGATAACCTATACTTACTGCATAACCAGTAACTAACAAAAAAGTATATTGATTTTCTTCCGAAAAGTGGCGGATACTTTATGAAATCGTGCTCACTATCCACCCTTTTAATTGCTTCAAAAAGCATAGGTTTACTTATCGACCGCTCATTGAGAAACCGGTAGTCCCTGTGGCTGGACTTTAGGTTCTCCCAGTATTTTATAGGCAAAATAGTGATGACTTCTTTCGCTAAAACATCAATCACTAAAACAAAAAAGGTATTGTCTATATCTGAAAAATATAGATAACTTACTCGATTAGAATATTGCTCTACAGTAATTAACTCTATTTTGTTATTTTGTATTTCCGACAAAATAACTTCTGGCTCCACAACCGACCTTTCTCGCAGCCGTTCTAGGGCATGGGCGGTAAGACGAATACCACTCATAACTCATCCATCATACTTCTCCATAATGCGCACTCAGAAAAGCCAAACTAAGGATGATTAGGATATTATTCATATTCCACTTTATCTAGATGATAGACTTAGAGTCTATACCGAATAAAAGGACTTATGAAGTATTAGGAATCACCTCGATCTAGCCCTGATTTGACGGGATGGGGTATTCAGCTATGATTAAGTGACAATGTAGATATCAAGGAGATTTCAATGGCGGCGAACAATTGCGCACTGTGTAATAAATAGTTCGAAATGTTTGATGACACCATATTTAAAGATATAGATGGTGAAGGAAAAGAAGTCCACAGAGTTTGTGCTACTAAAATAGCCATGAGAAGTGCCAATTCAGAGGCTGCCCCCAGTGCCCCTAAGGACTCCCTGCAGGAACAACCTATTCAAAATAGGACTGCCAAACCTCCTATTATCGACACTAGCTTTTGTCTTGTTCGCGATGACGGGATTGAGTTGATTGTTCCTCATAGCTCAAGATGGAGGTGGAATTCTTGGCGTATCGCTAATAATTGCAGGAGTTTTTCAGCTATCCATCTTCTCAGGCTTCTAAGGCTTCTCAGCAATCATTGATCAGCTTTACCAGATTAATCTAAACACCTCATCGTCAGATAAGGATGATTAAACAGATAGGATAGATATAAAAGGAGTAGATGCAATGAAAAAATCAGAGTGTAGAAGTTGCGGGAAAGTGGTTATGGCATCAACTTTGGAAGATGGTAAATGCTGGTCGTGCACTAATACTCTAAAGGGGAAAACATATACACCCATAGATGAAAATAAAAATCAAGCTAATAAAGATTCTAGTGCTGGCAATAGTTCTCAAAGCGCAATCATTATTCTCCGTACCGTAAATACCATAAATGCTTTGTGTGGAGTGGTTGTCGTATTAGGTTCATTTCTATTATGGCTCAATCAGGGAGTAGACTTTTTATTATTTGGAGCAGGCGCTTTTGGTCTTGTGATTCTCGTTATTTGGGCTGTAAATAGGGTTTTTATTGGAATAGCTGAGGATGTGAAAGGAATTAGGCAAAAGCTAGAGGATTCAAATTAAAGTCTCCACAGCCCTAGAGTCGACAACAATCTGTATAGGTGGAACCGCGATATAGCCCTGATATGAACAGAGCAATCTACCTATTTTTTTCTGATATATCTTTCAGCGGCACATGGGGCCGATGAGCCGTATCTGGACTGTGGACACTTAAAGCAAGATTTTGCCAAAAAGGGGTGGAAAGGAAAAAGAACGCTTGAATGTCGAGCCCTAGAATTGCAAGCCCAGAAAATAGTGCGCTGATACTGCCAAAGCTGTCACCAAATTCGTTAACTGGCGGCTCTCCCCAGAATGAAGCCCAAAAAATATAAAAAAGATAACCACGAAACTGATGATTTGTGACGGGCTAGGTTTGATAGGTTTCTCAGATTTACAGCTCAAATTATCGAGCATCTATTTAAATTTGGTTTTACTAGTAAAGTTAACTCGCATGATTATGATATTTTATTTATAAAGCTTTGACCTGAGCCCAACATATTGGTCGTTTAACTTAGCTAAAAAAGCTTCGAACGACAGGTCTAGGCTGCGGCCATCTTGCATAGCTTGTTTTAACCCTTTCTTGGCCTTAATGGGAGACATTGCCTCCGCAGATATGACAGTTTCGACGGAAAGATATCCGCCGCACACAACTGTTCTAAATTCAGCTTTTGGATGCCAGAGGCTAAGTTCTTTCGTATGGCTTTCAGGATTTGGTTTGTTTTTGTGCTGAACCGCGATACTTATGCCAACGAACGCCAAATTTATAAAAATATCTAGGTGCTTTAACGAGAATTCTTTCATACTACGCACGCTAAACGTTTGGTATAGCCGCGCCACGCAATGTTTTGTAAACCAAAGCGGATTCATATAATCGATATAAAGGTTGGCTTTGTAAAAGTTAACTACCGTTAGCAAAAAGCCGCCGTCACATCCTTCTAGAATGAACAAAGTAACTATCTTCTTTTTCGTCTTCCCATGGCTATATTCCAGTAGGATATCTTCTTTTACACCGGTCTTGTAGTTCTTGACGAGCCCGTTAAATTGCGCTGTTTTCGATTGCTTTCCATCTGACCGATCGAAGTCGACAGTTGCAACGAATTTATCAACCCTCGATTGCGATTCTCTAATGTCTCGTTTTGATAAACCATGAGCTAAACTACTTCCTAGGCTTTTATTAGCCATTATATTTTCCCTCCAATTCAAGCAGTCACTCGTCATGTTGAAAACGCCGGAAAAGCCTAATATATAGCTGCCGTTTCTTTAAAATTAATCGAAATTTTTCATCAGAGAAAATATTCCTTTTCACCGACGTACGTAGTCGATCTTATCCCCGATCGGCGTCAAGTAAAATATGACAGCATTTCTATGGCTAAGATCATACATGTATTTAATTTCAGATTATTATAAACTCGGGAGGACCTTGAATTAAATATAGCAGTGAGAGATTCAGTTTTAGAACCAATTTTTTGATTTGAGAGGAATGCAGGTGCTTAATGGTAGCCCCCCACTGGGAGGGGCCGGGTCGCTTGAAAGCGTTGCCTACGAAAAACTATTTCTTGGTATGAAAAGCAAATCGGTAAGCCTTGGTCGGATACAGCTTCAACTAAGTATAAGGATAAAAATAAAATGGGCAAGACTATTCTTGGGCTGGACTTAGGCAGCAATTCACTTGGCTGGGCGCTATTGTCGGCCGGACCAGAGGGTCAACCTAGCGGTATTATTGACACAGGCGTCCGCATTTTCCCAAAGGCTGTCGAGGATAAGACACCAACCCCGAAGAATCAAAAGCGTCGAGCCAGCCGGCTTGCAAGAAGAACAATCCAGCGCCGCTCTCGCCGGAAATCAAGGCTACTAAACTACCTCATTAAGCTAAATCTACTGCCGACTGAGCTTCATGGAAACCTGCAGCCTGAGGGGATACTTAACGGCCTCGGCGACCCCTATGAGTTGCGGGCCAAGGCACTCGATCACGATCTCAATCCACATGAACTGGGCCGCGTTCTTTTGCATTTCGCTCAAAGGAGAGGTTTTTTAAGCAACAAAAAGACCCTTTTGGGAAGAGACATGTTGGACGATCCCGATGTACTTTCTGTACTTGCAGATGACGATCAGGACGACACCGACGGCTCAGAGGAAACAGCATTCAAAAAAGATATCAGCCTACTCAGGGCGGAGATTACCTCGGGTGGCTTCCGGACGCTTGGAGAGTACCTGGCCTCTAAACCCGTTCACGAGTGCAAGAGAAACAGGCACGACGAGCATATAAGAACCGATCGACGGATGTACATGGATGAGATTGCTCTTATTTACGAGAGGCAGTCGAAATGCACGCCCGTATTGTCAGAGGAGGTCCAGTCAAATATTGAGGACATCATCTTCTTTCAGCGGCCGCTGAAGCTGAAAAAAGATCGCGTCGGTCGGTGCTCTCTGGAGCCAAGCAAAAAAAGGGCTGCAATCGCAAGGCTCGAGTTCCAACGCTTTCGCTACCTGCAGGATATCAACAACCTCCAATATTTTTGCCAGAACACTGACCAGTGGGTAAAACTCAATGAGGCAGACAAAGAAAAGCTCGGCGCTTTATTCGAAGCCTCTGGAAAACTGACATTCGCAAAGATAGGCAAAGAGCTGGGGCTGCAAAGGGGTACGTCATTTAACCTCGACTCCGGGGTCAAAAATCTCAAGGGCAACACCACATCTGCAGCCATCCGATCCGCGTTACCTGACTGGGACGCCCTCTCGAGCGCAGACCAATTCTCTCTGGTGGAGGACCTGATAAGCATCAAAAAGAAGTCGGCTTTAAAGCGCCGTTTGATGTCTCACTGGGGTTTTACTGGGGAGGTCGCGTTGGGCCTGTGCCTCGCGGAGCTAGAGCCAGAATACGGGCAGGTATCTCTCAAGGCGATAGGCAAGCTTATGCCTCACTTGGCAGCGGGGATGATATTCTCCGACGCCAGAAAGGCTGCGGGCTATGGCTATGAGATAGCGGAGGTCGTCGCCCAGGACAGGCTTGGGCGGCCACCTGAGTTACCCAACCCGATTGTGAGCAAGGGCCTTCATGAGCTCAGGAGAGTAGTCAACGCGCTGATCGCCGAGCATGGCAAACCAGACATCATCCGAATCGAGATGGCACGTGATTTGGAGATGAATACCAAAAAATATAAGAACTTTATCGCCCAGCAGGCAAAAAACACAAAAGCCAACGACCGGGCGGTGGAGGCATTTGGTGAGGCCCAAACGAACCCGACTGGGTCGCGCTACCCCAACCGAGACGAGAAGATCAAATACCGCCTTTGGCTGGATCAAGGCCACTGCTGCGCCTACAGCGGGAAAACCATTAATCTGGCTACGTTGTTTACCGCTGAAGTCGAAACAGACCACATCGTCCCATACAGCCGATCCCTGAATGACTCCTACATGAATAAGGTTGTGTGCTTTGCGCGCGAGAATCAAGCGAAGGGTCAAAGGACACCGAAGGATGCTTTTGGCGCAGACGAAGACAAGTGGAACCAGATAACACAGGCACTTAAAAAATTACCCAGAGAGCTGTCCTCTAAGAAAGATGCGTTTTACAAAACCGATTCTGACTTACTAGAGCATGACTTCATTGGAAGCCAGCTAACTGACACAAGATATATGTCCAAAGTCGCAGGTGATTACCTCAAATCCTTGGGCTCAGAGGTTACCTTTACTCGAGGCATTATGACCTCATGGCTCAGACGGCAGTGGCAGTTGAATGATCTCATTGGCGCCACGTCAGAGAAAGAACGTACCGATCACCGGCACCACGCAATTGATGCGGTGGTCACCGCATGTATCGACCGCAACATATATAAATCTCTAGTGGACATCTCAAGGGACCTTGAAAGAAGTGGGTCTAGTCTCACCATGGGTGATGTTTATATTGACCCTCCCGTGCCGTCCATCAGAGACGAATTAGATACTCACCTGACGGATATGATAGTGTCCCACGTACCACAGCGAAAGATAACCGGGGCGCTGCATGAGGAAACAGGCGTCGGCTTCGTCAATGACGTGGGCACGGTCTACCGAAAAAGGCTCGATCAGAACTTTGATACGAAGAATGCGCTAAAGATCGTCGACCCAATCGTACGAAAGTTGGTTCAGGACCACCTTGCCGAGCACAACAGTAATGCGAAAGAAGCATTTGTACCAGGCTTCAAACTTACTCATATGGATGCATGCACCCTGATAAAGCGAGTTAGAGTCGTCCAGGCCAAGACAACAAGAGATGAACTCGAAAAAGATAAGTTTGGAATAAAAGACAGGTCAGGCAAGGTCTTTAAGTGGCATGCCTATGGAAATCTCCATCACGTCGAGGTCCTTCGGAGCCGCTCCACAGGTAAGCATAAAAGTGTGTTCGTAACCGCGGGCGAGGCGGCGGCGCGCGCCCGAGGCATTGGTAGGCCCCGCGAGCCAATAATCTTTGCGGAGCACGGTGACGACTGGGAGCTATTGTATGCGCTGCACATTAATGAGCTTGTGGAGGTATCACTAAACAGCGAGCGCAAGATATATAGAGTGCAAAAGCTAGAGCAATCAAATTCCGCACTCAGTCTGAGATGCCACACAGCGGCAAATATTAAGGATACTGAACAGCTGATTCGTAAATCGATAAATACGCTTATTCAGGTTTACCGACTCAAGCCAGTAAACCTGAATGTTCTGGGCAAACTTCTGAATGATTAAGCGGATAGTTGATGTCAGTGAGAGAGCGTATCTACATATAAAAAACGGTCAGCTTTGCGTGGATAAAGAGCATGTAACTGTCAGCAAAATGGCCGTCGAAGACCTTGGCGTTTTAATACTGCAGCACCCCGCGATCACCATTACACAGTCGACTATTATCAAGTGCCAGCAGAATAACGTCGCCATCCTCTTCTGTGACGAAAGGCACCTACCCATAAGCATCACCCTCCCACTGTGGTTCGGACACAGCCTGCATACCAAGGTGCTAAGACAGCAGATATCTTCAACGGCGCCCCGCCAAAAGCGACTCTGGCAGCAGATCGTTAAAGCTAAAATTGCAGCGCAGATTTGTACTCTGGAGATCGCCGAGCGTAAGTCAACAAGGCTGGGACGGCTGTTTGATAAGGTACGCTCAGGTGACCCCGAGAATATCGAAGCCCAAGCCGCTCTTATCTATTGGAGAACTCTAATGGGGAACAGGTTCCGACGCGACTCGACAGCTGATGGAGTCAACAGTATTCTGAACTATGGTTACTCAATAATGCGGGCAATGACGGCCCGGGCGCTAGTCGGCACCGGGTTACATCCTGCGATCGGGTTTCACCACAAAAACCAATATAACGGGCTATGTTTAGCGGATGACGTTATGGAGCCATTCCGCCCCTGGATCGATTCATTAGTGCACGAGATGGATATATCATCTGATTCGAAAAAAATTACAAGAGAGGTCAAGCAAAAGATATTGGGCCTGCTAAGTGAGCAGGTCCAATATGGCAGCGAAAAAATGCCACTGATGGTCTCCGCCCACTACCTGGCAGCACAAGTTAAACAGGCGCTCTCAGACAGTTCAATAACACTGAGCTACCCGAAAAGATGTTAATTAAATCCTGACATGGAGTCATTTGGGGGGCAAAAGGCGATGTGGATTATTGTGCTATTTGATTTGCCATCCGATACCCCACAGTCTCGTCGGCAGTACTCGCGATTCAGGAAGTCACTGCTAAATGACAGCTTCAGTATGATGCAGTACTCGGTTTATATGAGGCACTGCGCTAGCGATGAAAATGCCGCAGTCCACGTATCTAAGGTCAAAGCTAGCCTACCACCTGACGGCGAGGTCAGGATAGTCAAAATTACGGACAAGCAATTCGGGCGGATACAGGTCTACTATGGGAAAAAGCGCCGTCCCACGGAACAAGCTCCTGCACAGCTTGAGTTTTTATAAAACATGTTTCTATAAAATCTTTACAATCAATCGACTTACAGCAGATATATTGTACCCGACCAAGGGCTACCTGCAATTCACAACCGTATTGTCAGTCGTAGGGCGAACTTTGTTATTGTACCCGACCAAGGGCTACCTGCAATTCACAACACTACCACCTTTGTGATCCGTCGCCGAGGGATTGTACCCGACCAAGGGCTACCTGCAATTCACAACCAAA
>Ga0209634_1002241_pt1 | contig 13636 bp, 14 predicted proteins | sample LinPmetageLP40_FD_184043 | JGI IMG/M metagenome (GOLD analysis project Ga0209634, IMG submission 184043) | Marine viral communities from the Pacific Ocean - LP-40 (SPAdes) (version 2) | ecosystem: Environmental > Aquatic > Marine > Oceanic | place: Pacific Ocean | collected 2010-08-26
GTGTCTTCTACAAAGATTTAAAAATCAACATCCTGGACACCCCTGGTCACGAGGATTTTGCAGAAGACACCTACCGCACGCTCACTGCCGTGGACAGTGTGATCATGGTGATAGACTGTGTGAAGGGTGTGGAGCGCCAGACAGAAAAGCTGATGGAAGTATGCCGGATGCGAAACACCCCTGTACTCTGTTTCATCAATAAGCTGGACCGTGAAGGCCGGGATGCCTTCGAACTCCTGGACGAAATAGAAGAAAAGCTGGGGATTAATGTGCGGCCAATGAGCTGGCCCATAGGCATGGGTAAATCCCTACGCGGCGTATTCAATATTTTTGAAAACAACCTGAACCTGTACGAACCCAGCAAAACGAAGAAAGTCACCGATGTGGTGGAGATCAAGGGTATCGATGATCCTGAACTGGACAAGCGACTCCCAGCCTCTGCTGTGAAAACCCTGCGTGAGGAAATAGAGCTGGTGAATGGTGTGTATGATCCGCTGGATGTCCAAAAATACCTCAATGGTGAAGTAGCTCCTGTTTTCTTTGGTAGTGCAGTCAATAACTTCGGGGTGCGTGAGTTGCTTGATTGCTTCATACAAATAGCTCCTCCGCCTGTGGCACGAGAAACTGAGGAGCGGAAGATTGAACCCAACGAACGCAAGTTTTCAGGGTTTATCTTTAAGATCCATGCCAACATGGATCCCAAGCACCGAAACCGCATCGCCTTTGCACGAATCTGCTCAGGCACCTTTCATCGGGGTACCAGCTACTACAATGTGCGCCACGACAAGCAATTTAGGTTTTCCAATGCCACGGCCTTCATGGCCCAGCAGAAGGAAACTGTGGATGAGGCCTTCCCGGGAGATATCGTAGGACTCTACGATACCGGCAACCTGAAGATCGGGGACACCCTCACCGAAGGGGAAAAAGGACTGTACAAAGGAATTCCTTCCTTCTCTCCTGAGCTCTTCAGAGAGGTGATCAACCTGGATGCCATGAAGTCCAAGCAGTTGGAAAAAGGACTCAATCAGCTCATGGATGAGGGCGTGGCTCAGCTCTTTACCTTCGAGATGGGTGCCCGAAAAGTAGTGGGCACCGTAGGTGCACTGCAGTTTGAGGTATTGCAGTACCGTCTCCTCAATGAGTACAACGCCAAGGCCCGGTTTGACCATGTCAACATCTACAAAGCCTGCTGGATCAGCAGTAAAAACGAAGCTAAGCTGGATGCCTTTATCAAGGACAAGTACCGCCATATTGCCAAAGACAAAGAAGGCAAACTGGTGTTTATGGCCGAGTCAAAAGCCTGGTTGCAGATGGTGCAGGACAACTTCCCGGAGGTAGAGTTTCACTTTATCAGTGAGTTTTAAGAGGGGTTCTTCCTACTGGGGCTCTATTGTTTGTATTTTGTCCACCTTTTGGATGGATCCCTTTGGTAAAAAACCTTAACGAACTTGAGTAAACCATTCGTATTATTTGAAGACAATCACCTGCTGATCTTCAGCAAACCCACCAGCTGGCTGGTACAGGGAGATAAAACCGGGGATAAAACGCTCACGGATTGGGGGCGTGAATACATCAAGGAGAAATACCAGAAACCCGGGGACGTTTTTCTACACCCGTGCCACCGGCTGGATAGGCCCGTGAGCGGCATCACCGTTTTTGCGCGTACATCCAAAGCACTGGAGCGCATGAATAAGCTTTTCCGTGAGGATAACATCCAAAAAACCTACCTCGCTGTGGTACAAGGCAAGCCTGAACTCGAATCCGGCAAGCTCATCCACTGGCTGGAGAAAGACGGGGCCAAAAACATGGTGAAAGCGTATGCCAAAGCCAAAGGGGGGGCCAAAGAAGCCGAGCTGGACTATCAGCTCCTGGCTACCGAAAAAGCACATTCGCTGCTGAAAGTTCTCCCCAAAACCGGACGCCCGCACCAGATCCGTGTGCAGCTCTCCAAAATGGGCTGCCCCATCAAGGGAGATTTAAAATATGGCTACGCTGACCCAAATACCGACAAAAGCATTCACTTACACGCCTTTCAGATTAGTTTTGTGCACCCTGTAAAAAAAGAGCCTGTTACTTTCACTTCATTACCCCATTGGAATGAATTCAAATCCATCATCCATGAGTTGGCTTGACCGACTGCAAGCCCGCTGGAACTTAAAAAGCAGCTTTCAGGTGTTCATCGTGCTCATCGTTTTTGCCTGCACCGGCTTCACGGTGCTCTTCCTCAAGCGGCCTGTGGTTTCCTTTTTCACTGCTGATGGTGAGCAAAACATCTGGTTTTCGCTGGCTTACTACATCCTCATCCTGCCCATTTACAATCTCATTCTGCTATTTTATGGATTTGTATTCGGCCAGTTCCGCTTTTTCTGGGCATTTGAAAAACGCATGTTTAGACGACTGACTGGCAAAAAAGACAATGCTTGAACGGGAAGAAGCGATAGCGCGGATGAATGAACTGGGTGCCCGTGGCATCCCCTTTTTCTTTTTCACCGACTTTCTGGGTCACCGCTGCCTCATCCAGCCATTGGACAAAATCAACCCATCGGTGTTGAGGTTTGCCATCGACCAACCTGCCGCCAAAGACCGGAAGCCCGCTTTTCATTTCAAAAAACACCCCCTGACACAAGCGCAGTTTCACGGGCCGTTTCGCTATGTGGTGGAGCAGATCAACTATGGCAACTCCTACCTGGTGAACCTGACATTCAAAACGCCCATAGAAACCAACCTCTCTCTTGCCGACATCTACGAGCTTAGCAGGGCCAAATACAAACTCCTTTATCAAGACCAGTTTGTGGTTTTTTCTCCCGAAACTTTCGTGAAAATAGCAGATGGGCGCATCTACAGCTACCCCATGAAAGGAACGATAGACGCTTCCCTGCCCAATGCCGAGGCGCAAATCCTCAACGACCCGAAAGAAACGGCCGAGCATGTGACCATCGTGGACCTGATCAGAAACGACCTCAGCCAGATCGCCAGTGAGGTGCAGGTGTCACGGTTTAGGTTTATCTCAGAAGTGAAAACCCACGAAAAGAAACTCCTGCAGGTGAGCTCCGAGATCACCGGAAAGCTCCCTGCCGACTATCACCGATCTCTGGGGAGCATGCTCTTTCAGCTGCTACCCGCTGGCAGTATCTCTGGAGCTCCTAAGAAAGAGACCCTCCACATTATAGAGACTGCTGAGACTTATGATCGCGGCTTCTACACCGGGGTGTGTGGCCTGTTTGATGGCAAAGACCTGGACACTGGTGTGATGATCCGGTTTATTGAGAAAGAGGGCGACCAACTCTGCTACAAAAGTGGCGGCGGCATCACCTCCTTTAGCGATGAAGCCCGGGAGTACCAGGAGATCATTGATAAGATCTATCTGCCTATTTGATGGGCACTTTCCGGATGCGACCTCTGCCTCCGCAGAGGTGATGCCCGGGTGTTTGTTGCCTCATTGCGCAAGTTTTCCTCAATCTTCATTTAAATTAACCCGCTCAAACCAATCGCGATGTACTGTAACCAATGAGCCGATTCATTGAAACCATCTGTTTTGAAAATGGAACCTATCCCTTACTGGCATGGCACCAGCAGCGGGTGGACAGTACGTTCAAGAAACACTTTCCGGGTATGCCCCCTCATCAGCTCACTGACGCTTTGCCGGCACTGTCGTTTGAGGAGCGCTACAAGGTGCGGGTGGTGTATGATGCCGAGCTGACCGAAGTGGAGTTTTCTCAGTACACACTCCGCCCGTTGAAGCGCATTCAGCTCGTGCACGATGACTCCATCAGCTACACCTACAAGTATGAAAACCGCAAGGCGCTCATGAGGCTCTTTGAACAGCGCGGATCAGCAGACGAAATATTGATAGTGAAAAAGGGAGCCCTGACCGACAGCTACTTTGCCAATGTGGTCTTCTGGGATGGAGAGGCCTGGTGGACGCCCAAGACGTATTTGCTCAATGGGGTGAGAAGGCAGCAGCTGATCAGTATGGGTAAAATAAAGGAGGTAGAAATGACCATAGACGACCTCAGGTCATTTGAAAAGGTAAGTCTGGTCAATGCCATGGTAGACCTGGGGGAAAGTGAACTTCCCGTGAGTGAAATCCGTGGGATAAACAGCTGAGATGACCCAATTTGGGCCACCTCGCCGTTATTCGTCCACGCTGGTTAAAAATCTAAATCTGTCAGAAACCTGAATTTCAATTCATAAATTTCTGAAAAGTCCCTTCCTGTTTCTATCATTTCTTGGTTGGTCACTTCCGCACCCCACACCACCTGTACATCCGTACCTCGCACGGCACGCATTCTCAGGTATTTAAACAGGTCAAACAATACTTTAGCGGTACTGGTATTCAGGTTCTTGAAACACAGATATACTTTGAGTCTGTCACTATCGCGAAGCTCGGTTTTGAAAGTCTCCAGTGCATTACTGTAAAACTCGTGCATGTCTGGCTTCACGGAGCTCCCTTTGATCATCAGCAGCTGATGGGCGCAGCTATATCTTAGAAACGGAGTATTGACGGTAGGCTCAATGGTTAGTTCTGATCTTTTGGAGATGAACTGGTGGGCAAGTGTGGCATTTGTGGCGTAGTGAGTAATCATGTCTTAATGTTTTAAAATCTATGTGATGCAATGCCTTTGGTGACTTTCAGAGTGCTCAATCATAGCTGGATTTTGCAAAGGGAGGCGTCTGGCATTGGTCATCTGATGGATTTAGGTTTTCATTTTATTGTTTGGTTTCTAATACAATACAAAGATGCCATACATCCTACCGTCATATAAGAGGGAAACCACCAATTGGGAAAAATAGGTGTTTTGCGTAGATACTCACTTTGGCCGGGTAGACAGCACCTATTCCGAGGCAAATTAATTCAGAGCCCAATCTCCGTTTGGCGCACAAATCGACCATTTTGACAAATAAAGGGCCTTTATGGAAATGTGAGCACAAAGGAACATCGTTGGATTTCTTCTCCGTGAATTACGTAGCCAGCTCCATCCCATCAAACGGTTTAGCGGTGACTGTTGGCCAAAATGCATAAAAAAAGGTGGCCCCTGACAGGAACCACCTTGCTGGTTGGTCTATTAACTGGTTGTTATTCCTTAGGCAGCCAGGTAGTGAAAATCCATGTCATAAATCTCCGCAAAGTCTCTACCTGTCTCCATCATCTCATTATCAGCTTCGGCACTCCAGATGACGTGTATACGCTTACCCACAGCACGCATACTTCTCAGGTATTTGAAAAAATCAAAGAGTACTTTGGCCGTACTGGTATTAATGTTTTGAAAGTAAAAGCTCACGGTCAGTTGGTCGGTCTCCTCCAGGTTGGCTTTCACATCAGTCAGTATCTCATGATAAAACTTCTGCATATCCGGGTTTGTCGAATTTCCTTTCACCATCAACACCTGGTTGAACTCATCATAACAAACGAAAGGTGTTTTGGGAGTAGGCTCTATCACCCGTGTTCCGAAGTGAGACACCATGAGTGAAAGACTGTCAAGGTTGTAAGGTCGAGAGGAATGCTGATTTACTGTCATGGCTCTTAATTTTAGGGTGCTTATCAAATAACTACAATACAAAGATGCCATACCTGCTGACCCCATATAAGAGGAAATCAAGTATTTAGATAAAATGGGTGATTTGCGCAACATTCTCCTTCCATCTCTGCGGATATCCGCAATATGCCATCAGTCAACAGGGAGGAAAAACCCTTTTCAATCTGGTGAAAATAAGGCCTATGATCTATTGGAATAGCTTTTATGCGCATTTCGGACAGTGCGATCCGCTCGAGTCAGATATGCGTAGAGTCACTCTGTGAATCACGCACTGGTCGATCTCCAAAACAACGGTTTAGCAGGATTTTTTCTAAAAGACACAAAAAAAGGTGACCCATCCCGAGTCACCTTTCACCTGTTGGCCGCCAATTTCCTAACCGCCTAGGCTGCCAAATATCTAAAATTCAAATCATATAGCTCTGAGAGCTCGCGCCCGGTTTCCATCATTTCATGATCACAGGCATCAGCACCCCAAACCACCTGTACTTTGGTGCCTGCTGCCACTCGCACCCGCAAATATTTGAACAGGTCAAATAAAACCCTTACCGTACCCGTGTTCATCGCTTTGAAGTAAAAGTAAACCCTCAGGTTTCTGGAGTCCACAGTATCTCTTTTTACAGCCGAGAAGATAGGATCAAAAAACTCCTGCATATTAGGATCACTGGCATGCCCCTTGATAATCAGAAATTTGGTCTCCTTATCATAGCTGACAAAGGGAGTGGTTCCTGTGGAATCCAGCATCAGGTTTGAGGTCCATTTGGGAATGAACTCGTGGTAAGTGGTGTCTGTAGCGTAGTGAGTAATCATGTTCTTAATATTAATTTGTGAGTGTTAAGAGACGTTTGCGCTTGACCCTCCCGGTGAGTTGGCTGCCAGATCATAGCTGTAATCTGCCAGTGGGAGACATTCAGGCATTCGTCATCTGTTGGATTTAAGTTTTCATTTCATTCTTTAGTTTTATGGCTATACAAATTTGCTCAATAGCATTCCGTTATATTAGAGTGATATCCGTATTTTTAAACTTTGCGTGAAACACGCAACGGTGCAATCTTTCCAAGGGCTACACAGTCAGGAGCGAACAGAGAGTGTCCGTCACCGGTCATTTTTGAGGCTCCAATAAAGAGCAATCGACTTATTTTCAATAACTTACCCTTTCTGGCAAGCATTTGGCATCAATAGCCACAAACCGAACGACCTATGATCCGTAACCTGCTTACTATTGCACTCAGACGAGTGAAAAGACAGCGCTCACTCACCCTACTCCATATACTGGGGCTCTCCATCGGACTGATGTCCTGCATATTCGTATGGCTTTACTCCAATGAGGAGCTCAGCTTTGATCAATTTCATGAGCAGGGTGATCGGATTTACAGGATCAATCAGACCTTTATCTGGGGTGATGACGATGCCCTTTTCGGTTCCACCGGCCCTGCGGTGATGGGCGCGCTCTGGCGCGAGGTGCCAGAGTTTGAAAGCATGACCCGCGTGCACACACCGGGTAATTTTTTGATCTCACATAGCAATGCCCTGGGTGAGCCACAGGTCTTCGAAGAAGAGCACCTTTTGGCCGTGGACTCCAATTTTCTAGAAATCTTTACCTTCCCGCTGCTTCAGGGTAACCCAAAAACAGCCCTCACCTACCCTAAGAGCATTGTGCTGACAGCCAGCATGGCTCAGAAATACTTTGGCAATGAAAACGCCCTTGGCAAGCAGCTGGAACTCGGCGAGCAACCCAATAAGCAGTCTTACCTGATCACGGGTGTGGCAGCGGATGTTCCTGCCAATTCTCATATTCAGTTTGACTTCCTCCTCTCCATGTCGTCCTTCCCCAGGGTTAAAAAATCGGATGACTCCTGGATGTGGACCACCTTTGTGACCTTTGGGCTACTCCGGACAGATGCAGACCCAGGCGTGGTGGCTCAGAAAGTGGCAGCCGTGCCCGGCAAATACCTGGAGGCTTTCCTACAAAAGTACAGAGGGATCAGCTATGAGGAGTTTCTGGCCTCTGGCGAGGAATGGAACCTCTACATCCAGCCCTTTCTGGATACTCACCTGCGCTCCACGCACGTGTATTCCAGGTTAAATGAAGTCTCAGACATCAACACCCTCTATATACTGTGGTTGATCGCCGGGCTCATCCTCACCCTGTCCATGATCAATTTTGTGAACCTATCCACTGCAAAGGCTACCACCAGAGCCAAGGAAGTGGGAATAAGAAAAGTCATCGGCTCGGCAAGAAAACAGCTGATTGTTCAGTTTCTGGTAGAGTCATTCATCTATGTGGTAGGCGCGGTGATCGTCTCTTTGTTTCTGGTAGAGTTTCTCCTGCCTGCCTTCAATGGCATCACCGAAAAAAGCATTTCCATTACCCAGCTATTCTCCCCGGATTTCATTCTCGTCCTCTTCGTGCTCACGCTGCTGATCGGTCTGTTAAGCGGTCTTTATCCCGCCTTTTACCTGTCTTCATTCAGGCCCGCACTGGTACTCAAAGGCAAAAACATGCAGGGACTCGGTGGTACCCGTACAAGAAATACATTGGTGACTGCTCAGTTTGCCATCTCCATCGCCATGATCACCTGCACGCTGATCGTGCGGGACCAGGTAGAGTTCTGGAAAAACGCTGATCTGGGTTTCGATCGGGAAAACAAAATCATCATTGAGCATGCCGAGCGACTGGGCACCTCAGTGGAGGCTTACGAAAACATGCTATTGCAGCACCCACTGGTGGAGCGTGTCTCACACTCCTCCGATACCCCACCCATGATCTTTGATTTTGACAACTTTGTGCGGAACGGAGAGGAGCAAAGAAACATCTCCGTCAACTACCTGACCAGCGATGAGCATTTTCTGGAGGTGTACGGACTCAGCCTCATGATGGGCAGAAACTTCTCACGTGAGTTCACCGAAACACATCACATCATCGTCAATGAATCCCTGACCAAATCCTTTGGGTTTGACACCCCCGAGGATGCGCTGAATCAACCCATCACTTACAATGAGGTGGACTATAAGATCATTGGCATTGTCCGCGATTTCAATAGTAACCTTTCGGATCAGATTTATCCTACGGCCATTTTCGATGCCAGTGCGCCTATCTTCAGAGATCCCTCTACGGAGCTTACGGTGAGCCTGGTGAGAGACCTCACCGCAGATGAAACCATGGACTTATTATCAGGCTTTGAAGCCAACTGGAACCTCATTCAGTCATCTGCACCTTTTGACTACACCTTTATGGATCAGGAATTTCTCCAGTTCTTCAAGGAAACCATTCGGTTTAGCCACATCCTGAAAGCCCTGGCTTCCCTGGCCATATTTATTGCCTGCCTGGGACTGATCGGTTTGGTCGCTTTTGTGATAGAGAAACGAAACAAGGAGATCGGGATCAGAAAAGTCCTCGGCGCCTCGGTTACCAACATCTGGATACTCCTTTCGGGCAACTTCGGCAGGCTGCTGCTGATTGGTTTTGTGATCGCTACACCACTCAGCTGGTACCTGATGGCTCAATGGCTGGAGAGTTTTCCTATGCGCACCACCATTTCGGTATTTACCTTGGTAGCCTCTGGCATGCTCATGTTACTAATTGCGGTCATCACCATGAGCTTTCAGACCCTCAAAGCCTCCCGAATGAATCCGGTGGATTATCTGAAGGAGGAGTAAAGGTAGAGGTGGATCTCGATCCTACTTACCACGCAAAACTATCATAGCCCAGCAGGCTGGATGCAATGTCACCATTGGTATATTGGGCCTGCAAAACAGGTCTCAGTCCGGTAGTGAGGTGTTTGTCCGACCATACCTGAAAGTTGAGCAAGGTGGTTAACCCAATTGCGTTTTCCTTCTTGAAAACGGGCCGCCCTGATGAACCATAAGCAGAACCATTAGCCAGATAACCGTCCGCCTCAAGAGTCTTGAGCCTTCTGAATGATGGTCCTGCCGCCACAGAAAACCACGTCAATGACTTTACTGGCGTCCAATACACCAAGAGATCTATGGTTTGGATTTTGGTCATATTAACCGGCCCATAATTCTCTGCAAAAGAACCGTTAAAATATCCATACCCAACAGATGTGCGAATCCTATCGGTTAGGCGCAGTTGATACTCCACGTTAAGACTGGAGGCCAATAGATCCCCAGTACCCAAAAAGGTTACTCCCGAACCAATGACTAATGATTGATTTAAATCTTGACTTTTTCCCTGCGAAAAGCCCAATACCGGAATCAGAGATCCGATAAGCAAAGCTGATATAATAGTCTTCAATTTCTTCATTGGCGCAATATCGCTTAAAGCGGCATTATACAGGTATTTCTTGAATCGCACAAACAGAGGTCTAAAACAAAAAAAGGGAGCTCATGCTCCCTTTTCTATTTTCATATATCTAAGGATTAATCCTTGATGATCTTCTCAGCCAGTACGGTCACCTTATTGTTGAGTACTTCTACCACTCCGCCACTTACAGCGATGTGTGTTTCCTCAGGCTTCTTGTTGACCTCTCTGGTAAATTTGATGTCTCCATCTCCCAAGGTGGAAATCATAGCGGCATGATCACTCAACACCTGAAATGACCCGTCGCTTCCCGGAAAAGTAGCACTTTCTACTTCCCCTTCAAATACCTTTTCGTCTGGAGTTACTATTTCTAAAAACATGCGCTTATGCGTTAGCTTCTGCTAATAATTTTTCTCCTTTGGCCACTGCATCTTCAATGGTTCCTACCAGGTTAAATGCGGCCTCAGGCAAATGATCATACGTACCATCCATGATGGCATTGAATCCTTTGATCGTGTCTTTGATGTCTACAAGCACTCCTTTGAGACCTGTAAACTGCTCTGCCACGTGGAAAGGCTGAGACAAGAATCTCTGCACCCTTCTGGCTCTGTGTACCACTTCTTTATCTTCATCAGAAAGCTCATCCATACCCAGGATGGCAATGATGTCCTGAAGTTCTTTGTATCGCTGCAAAAGCTCTTTCACACGCTGCGCACAGTCGTAGTGCTCAGCGCCCAGAATCTCTGTGCTCAGGATTCGGGAAGTACTATCCAAAGGATCCACGGCAGGGTAGATACCCAACTCAGCAATCTTACGGGAAAGTACGGTGGTAGCATCCAGGTGAGAGAAAGTAGTCGCCGGAGCTGGGTCAGTCAAGTCATCGGCAGGTACGTATACGGCCTGTACGGAAGTGATCGAACCATTCTTGGTAGAAGTGATTCGCTCCTGCATGGCACCCATCTCAGTGGCCAGCGTAGGCTGGTAACCCACCGCTGATGGCATACGTCCAAGAAGTGCAGACACCTCAGAGCCCGCCTGAGTGAATCGGAAGATGTTATCCACGAAGAAAAGGATATCACGTCCCTTGCCAGTGCCATCTCCGTCACGGAAATACTCTGCGATCGTCAGACCAGAAAGTGCCACTCGAGCACGTGCCCCCGGAGGCTCGTTCATCTGTCCGAATACGAAAGTTGCTTTAGATTCTTTAAGGTCTTCAGGGGTTACTTTGGTCAAATCCCATCCGCCTTCTTCCATAGACTTCTTAAAGTTCTCACCGTAGTTTACGATGCCCGCCTCAATCATCTCTCTCAAAAGGTCGTTACCCTCACGAGTACGCTCACCCACACCGGCAAATACCGATAGACCAGAATACGCTTTGGCGATGTTGTTGATCAATTCCTGAATCAATACGGTTTTACCAACACCGGCACCACCGAACAATCCAATCTTACCCCCTTTGGCGTAAGGCTCAATCAGGTCAATAACTTTGATCCCTGTGAAAAGTACCTCAGTAGAGGTAGAAAGGTCTTCATATTTAGGAGCCAATCGGTGAATCGGCAATCCCTGACCACCTTTCGGCTGTGGAATTCCGTCAATCGCTGCCCCTACAACGTTGAAAAGACGACCTTTGATGTCGTCTCCAATGGGCATCTGTATGGGGCTACCCAGGTCCTCTACTTCCATTCCCCTCATCATACCGTCGGTAGCGTCCATCGCAATGGTACGCACGGTATCTTCTCCCAGGTGCTGCTGTACTTCCAAAATTACGTCAGTACCGTCCAGTTTAGTGATTTTCAACGCATCCATGATGTTGGGGAGTTTTGAGCCCTCAGCATCAAAACTAACGTCCACAACTGGACCGATTACTTGGGTGATTTTGCCTTTATTAGCCATTATTCAATTTGATTTAAATAAGCGTATCTCGAATCGAGTGCGAAATTAATCTAAAATTGGTTAAGAGAAAAAGCAGGTAGTCGAAAACTGCTCACGATTTCAGTAATATTCTGAAGGTAGTCCCTTTATTGAGCTCAGAGTCCTTCACAAAAATCCTTCCACCATGGTAATTCTCTACAATTCGCTTGGTGAGTGCCAGTCCCAGCCCCCAGCCTCTCTTCTTGGTGGTGTACCCGGGTTTGAAAACCTGCGTGAGGCGGTTTTTCGCGATTCCTTTTCCGGTATCGGAAATGTCCACGGCCACCCTGCCGTCACTCACTTTCATGATTTTGATAGTGATGGCACCTTTGCCCACCATGGCGTCCACGGCGTTTTTGACAATATTCTCCACCACCCAGGCAAACAGCGGCCGATTGATGCTACAGGTGATCTCCTTATTGGGGAAGGCCTGCACCGTCATGCTCACTTTGGTAGATATTCTTTTTTCCAGGTACTTCACCACCTCAGACACCAGATCGAAGACCCGCTCCTGACGCAACTGCGGCACACTCCCGATATTCGAAAAGCGCTCGGTGATCATCTCCAGCCGATCCACATCCTTTTGCAGCTCTATAAATACATCTTTCTGATCGGGGAAAGTTTCCTTGAAATACTCCACCCAGGCGATCAGGGAGGACAAAGGGGTGCCCAGCTGATGAGCGGTCTCTTTGGCCAGACCCACCCACACCCGGTTTTGCTCTGCGGTACGCGAGTAGTTGAACACCGCGAAGATGATGAGCCCAAAAATGGCGATGATGGACAACTGCACATAGGGATAATACTTCAGCTGCGTGAGCAGGAATGAATTGCGGTAGTAAATGTTCTTGTAACCATAGATCTGGTTGTTGTCATCGGTCAGGGTGACCATGATGGGCTCACGCTCCGTCATCATGTCCTTGATCTCATTGAGGAGAAATCTTTTCCGGACCCGGTCATTGTCTATTTTGTCTGCTGCCGGGATATTGCGGTAGTGCTCCGGCTTGCCAAACTCATCGGTGAGAATCACGGGGATGGTGTTATTGGCCTGGATAATCTCCTCCATGACGAAGATGAGGTTGGGCGCATCATTTTCATTGGCCAGGTACTCCAGTGTACTGGCATAGAGGTCTATCTGCTTCCGCTCCCGGTCGCGGATTTGCTTCACCAGCTCATTGGTATAGACGATGGACCCGGCACTGATGATCAGCGCCACGCCCAACACCACCCACTTGAAGCTGGAGCGATTGGAATAAAGACTGATGGTAGGTTCTTCTCGGTATGCACTCACTGCCAGAAACGAGGTTGTTCCGTTCGGTAATTTAGCAGAAAATCAAATTTAGCAGGGAAGGAAAGTCTTTTTTGCAAAGAAGTGTGTGAAATACACACAAAAGCGTTAGGTTAAAAAAATAGGGTTTTGGTTTGACTTTACCCTCCTCATTTTTAAGTTGCCACTTTTTTACACCGACCTAACTAATTATTTCCAACTATGAAAAGATTAATCAGACTCACTATATGCATTTTAATCATCTCATCCTGTCAGGACATTGAGCGCCCTAAGCCGACGACTAAGTCTGAGGGAGGAGTATCAATTGAAAGTATCTCTCCGTACTCCGACAACAATCTCATTGAAGCGTTGAGCAAACTAGGTTCAGAAAATGGCCGGATCAGCTCCTCATTTGGGGGCATCAATATGGATAGTGTTTTGAAGGTGCTGAATTATGGATCCGGCATTACGAATTACTCCATTCTCCTGGAATCCAATCCTTCAAGCAGTGCTGAGCTTTACTTCGATAACCTCATCGATATCTATGGTAAAATCAAGCCATTTCAACTTTTTTTAGTACAATTCTATCCTCGTAGGGTGCTCCTCGCTTTACTACTGCTACTATTCGATGTAATAACTTATTCCTGATCGCATTTAAAATCG
>Ga0209634_1002242_pt1 | contig 13635 bp, 17 predicted proteins | sample LinPmetageLP40_FD_184043 | JGI IMG/M metagenome (GOLD analysis project Ga0209634, IMG submission 184043) | Marine viral communities from the Pacific Ocean - LP-40 (SPAdes) (version 2) | ecosystem: Environmental > Aquatic > Marine > Oceanic | place: Pacific Ocean | collected 2010-08-26
TGAAAGGATATTTTTATTATCATAACGGCGAAGTCTGCAAAGAGATGTTCAAAGCAAAATCCGCAAAGGAATTTCAGTTACGTTTTGCCACCGGCAAAAAAACGGCTCAATTTTTATTCAAGCGCTTGAAGCCTATGCTCAATGGATAAAGCTAGAATGAGCATGACGGAGCTCGACAGCTTCTTTCTCAGAGCTGCAGAAACAGAGCGCAAACTACCGGCAGCATTTCGAAGGCAAAAGCTCGCGTCATGGCCTGAGTTTCGCCAGGAATGGGGCGCTTACGGATGGGACGATTTCGTTGCACCCTTATCCAAGGCAACACCGGCAGACGTTACATGCTTTGAGCAAGCTTTGCTTCTAGGCATACGCTACATGGACGAGGACGATAGACGCCTGGTGTGGGCCGTGGCTCACAGCGCGGCGTTCCGCGAGCGTGGGCCAAAGTGGACTAAGCTTGGCAAGATGCTGGGCGGCAGGGATGCCAGGGCGGTCAAGCGTATGTATTACGATGCTCTGGTCAGATTATACTATAAGATCCCGCCCGATGATGATGACGAGATCTTAGCAAAGGTTTTTTAAAGATTTATTTATTTATAATATCTGCAAGCTGTTTTTCTGCAGTAATCCGCATTTGTTTGGCTTCATTGGCCCGGATCTCATAGATAGCGAGCCCGGTATTCAACGCACGGATCCGCAAATAACTTTCTTGTTCCTGGCAATCTTCAATCGCCTCTTGCAAGTTCTCGGCAATCAATTGCTCGAGGTCTGTCTGTCTCGATCCTGGCATGCTCGCTGCGCCCTGGTCGAATAAGTCTGTCTGCATTGTGTATCCTTTCAGTAAGTGCCAGCGCCGTTGAAAACGCCCTGGATGGTTTCGTCTGCAGCAACGCCACGCGATGCAAGCTCTGCATCGTATTGGCCCAGGATCAGATGATTGTAGTGGCTTTTGCCGTGACCCAGGCAATTGCCATAGGTCTCCCAGGTATTAGCTCGACGCTGTTGCAGATCCTCGATAGACAGATCAGCAATAACGCCAGTGGTATATTCAAAGCACATGTGATGCTCCTTTCTAAGCTATTGGTCTTATGAATGCGGCCTGGGTAGGCCGCCGACAAAAGATCAAGCTGCCTGGAATTGCGCGGTGCACGTATAAGACTTGTCGTAACCGCCCCAATTTACGTCGATGTACCAAGACAAGTGAAAGTAATCAGTCATGCTGTCACTGTCATTGAACCAGCTCGAGCCTTTCATTGCCGCGATCAACTCTTGCAAAAACTGAAGCTGTTGACCTTCGTAAGTCCGTTCAAGGTGATGCTCATTGACCTGATACCAATCTGGCGCAACAAACGGCCCAGACTTTAAAGTGCAAACGAAAGTAGAATTGTGCCGAATTGAAAAGCTGGCTTTGACGCCATGCTTAGCAAGAACTGCCTTGATCCCTGGCATAAGATCCTTTTTGTCTTGCTGATTAATGAAAGCCATATCTGTGTCTCCTTTTCTGAGGTTTCTGGGGGAACGAGCTGGATCCGTAGATCTTTGCTACAACTCATACATAGCAAGCTTGACGTATTCCGTCAAGGGGTAATGATAAAATAAATCAAGAAGCTTGCGCGAGTGCTCTGAATATGTTAGCGGTTAGTATATAATCGCCCAGATATTGCGATTGTCCTACTGTCTACTCAACATTTACTTCTCTGACTACACAACTCAGCCCGGTAAGCTCACGCTCGCCGGGTTTTTTTATGGAAAGATCCGATGGTATCGCGCAGCAAGATTAACAAGAAAGTCATGGAGATGATCTGTGACAGGATCAGCCAGGGCGAAAGCTTGCTGACCGTTGCAGCGGATCCAAACGTGCCTACATCATACGCGGCAGTCACCAGGGCAGTCATAAGAAACGACGAGTTCTTTGAGATGTATCGCCGTGCTCGATCGCTTCAGGCAGAGTTTTACTTCGATCACATAACAGATCTAATGATGGCACCGCTTCCGACATTCGAGGATAACAGGTTGCTTCACGCATACGTGACGAACAACCGCAACAAGGTCGATGCGCTTAAGTGGGTCATCGCAAGGATGCAGCCGAACGGGATCAGAGACAAGAAAGAGGATGCACCGCAGAACTCAGCTATTACGATAAGCTGGCAGGGCAATGACGTGGCGGTCAGCACAGTAGATGACAGCCAAGCTTCACCAGGGACAGAGTAGAACAGACCAGGGACTACAATTGTCCAGGCTTGTTTGATCAGCAGGGGATTGGGGAAAGATCAGCAGGGGATAAGGTAGAGATAGTAAGAGATCTCCGTATTACCTAACGCACAGGTGAGCGAGCTACGCGCAGGAAGCTAAATCAGTTCAAGCCAAGTCGGATCCTTGCAACCGAGCTGCAACCCAGGAGGGCTAAGCTCCTGTAATCATTGGCGCAGAGTGCGGGTAATGACCCCGTTTGCCCGGCGATCCGCCGGTTTTCGAGGCCCATCCGGCCCCACCCCCGCCTCGCGGGCCGCGCCCGACTTTTGCTATAAGACCCGATTATAAACCACACACACGCAGGACGCTTATGGAGATCGTGATACCTTACGCACCGCGAGCGCTGCAGGCTCAGCTACATGCTGAGATGCAAGCGAGGCGCTGGGGCGTTGTTGTTTGTCACCGTAGATTTGGCAAGACTGTCTGGGCTATTAATCATATTCTGCGCGATGCTTTGATGAGCTCCAAGCCCAATCCTCGATATGCTATGATGGCTCCCACGTATCGGCAGGCTAAGTCTGTTAGCTGGGATTTGCTTAAGCAATATGCTGGTTCTATTCCTGGCGTGAGGTTCAATGAGACTGAGCTTCGATGTGATTTACCTAACGGCGCTAGGATAAGCTTGTTAGGCGCTGAGAACGGCCAGGCATTGCGTGGTCTTGAGCTTCATGGCGTTGTGATGGACGAATACGCTAATATGCCTGAGAGCGTGTTTCCCGAGGTCATACGTCCTGCTCTGTCTAACTCTAAGGGCTGGTGTTGTTTCATTGGCACACCTCAAGGGCATAACGCTTTCTACGAGCTGTATGAGCAGGCCAAGGGCGATGAGAATTGGCTTGCTGTTGTTCATAAGGCCAGTGATACGGGGTTGCTTGATCGCGAGGAACTAGAGGCCGCTCAGAAGATGATGAGCCCTGATCAGTATGCTCAAGAGTTTGAGTGTTCTTGGCAGGCGAATGTGCCTGGATCAATTTACGGCAAGGAGCTTGAGCAGGCTGAGGAAGATGGGCGCGTTACGAATGTGCCGTATGATCCTGCGTTGCGCGTCTCGACGTTTTGGGATCTCGGCGTAGGCGATAGCACTGCGGTGTTCTTTGTGCAGACCGCCGGGCGAGCTGTTCATGTGATTGATTACTATGAGACGCGAGGCGAGGGCTTGCCGCACTATTGCAAGGTTTTGTCTGACAAGGGTTATTTATACCAGGATCACTTTGCTCCGCATGACATTGAGCAGAGGGAGCTTGGAACGGGGAAAAGTCGCAGGGAGATTGCTTATGATCTCGGGCTTAACTTCCGCGTTGTTCCTAAGCTTGGGCTTGAGGATGGCATACATGCAGCGAAGATGCTTATTCCTAAGTGCTGGTTTGACAGAGATAAGACCAAGGTAGGGCTCGAGGCTCTTAGACAGTATCACAGGGCTTATAACGAGCGCACACGGACGTTCAGAGCGACCCCTGTCCATGATTTTTCTAGCCACAGTGCAGATGCGTTTAGGTATCTGGCTGTAGGGCTGAGAATTGGAAACAACAAAATGCGAGCGCCACAACAACAGGCGTTGAATAGCTATAACGTCTTTGCAACGTAAGGAGATAGATATGGGTGGAACGGCATCAGGTGCGGCGAATGACTTTGCGATTGGCATTGGCTTAAAGGAAGATCCTTATAATCCAACACCGCGCGATGATATGTCGGGAAGAATATCGCCATATGAGGCTCGCACCCGCAACACCAGGCGCGCAAGAAAAGCTTTTGAAAAGGATCAAGCAAAATATAGAAACCAAAATGATCCAGAGCCCAGGAAACCAACGATGGATCAGGCTGAAGCGCCTAGCGATGGCGATGGTGGCGAAGCGTCTGCCCCTGCTTTACCTGATCCCGATGCAGTTGGCGAGACTGAGCAAGCCTTACTCGATGCAAATAAAAAAGGCAGATCTTCTACACTCGATGCAAATAGAAAAGGCAGATCTTCTACGATTGCCACAAGCGCAAAAGGTTTGCTTTCTGGGGAAGAAAGTACGCGAAAGAAACGCTCTCTCATGGGTGGAATGATCAGATGATGATGAAAAAGCGCAATATTGCTGGTGAAATGGGCGCGAAAGCCTCTCAGCCAGCAAGGCGCAGGGACACCGTGGATCCGCTCGAGCGTCTTAATCAAAAGATGGCTGGCAAATCTAAGGGCGGTGATCCTAAAAAAGCCAAGAGGCGATCAATGATGCAAACATATGGGCTCGCCTAATGCAAATTAAGCCAATGGTTGCCAACCTGGACAGGCGCTTTCAACAGCTACAATCTCAGCGAAGTAACTGGGAAAGCCATTGGCAAGAGCTCGCTGACTTTATGTTGCCTAGAAAGGCAGACATTACCAAAAAACGCACCCAGGGAGACAAGCGCACAGAGCGGATCTTCGATGGCACTGCAATACATGCCGTTGAATTACTCGCCAGCTCATTGCATGGCATGCTCACAAGCCCCTCAACGCCCTGGTTTAGCATGCGATACAGGGATCCGTTGCTGCAGGGCGACGATGAAGCTAATGAATGGCTCGAGCTTGCCATTGATCAAATGTATCAACAGTTCAATCGCTCTAATTTTCAGCAAGAAGTGCATGAGCTTTATTACGATCTAGTGACTTTTGGAACGGCGGCAATGTATGTCGAGGGCGATCAGGACGGATTGCGGTTTCAATCCAGGCATATCGCAGAAATTTATATCTCACAAAACCAGAATGACATTGTGGATACGGTGTTTCGCAAGTTTCGTCTGTCTGCCCGAGCTATGGCTCAGCGCTTTGGCGAGGATAAGCTTCCCCAGGCATGTCTTAACGATCTAAAAAACGATCCATATAAAGAACATGACGTTATACATTGCGTGTTTCCTAGAGGTGAAACCACTGGCAAGCTGTCGAAAATGTCTAAGCCCTTTGCCTCAGTGTATTATCATGCTGAAACAAAGATGCTTTTGAGCGAAGGCGGCTATGATGAAATGTGTTTTCTGACGCCAAGAATGAGCAAGGATAGCACGTCAAGTTATGGCAGATCCGTATCAATGAACGCTTTGCCAGATACGAAAATGCTTAATAAAATGTGCGAAGTTTCGATCCGCGCAGCCCAAAAACAAATAGATCCTCCTTTAATGGTGCCAGATGACGGTTTCGTTTTGCCTGTGCGTACCACGCCGGGAAGCTTGAACTTTTATAGATCAGGCTCCAGAGATCGTATTGAGCCCATGCAGATCGGCGCGAACAATCCCCTGGGCCTGGCAATGGAAGATCAGCGCCGTGAAGCAATCAACAAGGCGTTTTTCATAGACCAAATTCTAAGCCAGGGCGGTGCGCAGCAAACGGCAACGGAAGTGCTGCAGCGCAACGAAGAACGCATGAGACTACTCGGTCCAGTTTTGGGTCGCCTCCAAAGTGAGCTATTGCAGCCCATGATTTCACGGTGCTTTGGCTTGCTACTCAGGGCGGGGCTCCTCCCAACCCCCCCTGAGGCTTTACAGGGCCAGGATATAGATATTGAGTATGTATCTCCCCTGGCAAAAGCTCAAAAGCTAACGGATCTGCAATCAATGTTGCGCGGGTTCGAGGTGCTTATGCAGGTCAATGAAATAGCGCCTGTAATGGATTATCTCGATTCAGACCGTCTTGTAAAATACCTGGTCGATATAACAGGCATACCGGCCCAGGTCATTAGATCTGACGCGCAGGTTGCTGAAATCCGAGAGGCCCAGGCAGAGGCAGAGGCCGCACAAGCGCAGCAACAGCAACAAATGATGGCTGTAGAGCAAATGCAAAAGGCCGCGCCAATGGTTAAGGCTGTGGGTGGATTGCCCGGTGGTCTGCCGCAATGAAGAAAATAGAAGATGTAAAACGCTCGTACCGTCTTGTTTTTAACAGTGACGAGGACGGCGATATTGTCCTGGCAGATCTAAAAGCCCGGCTGAATTACGATCAAACAACCTTTGTTCCTGGCGACCCTTATCAAAGTGCTTTCCTTGAAGGTCAGCGCAGCGCCATGCTGCATATCGCCAGGATGATCACCGAGGAAAGCAAACCAAAAGGTAATTAAACATGAGCGACGAGGCAATCCCGGCAGAGGGATCTCAAGACGTGGCAATGGAAGCCCCGGCTGCAGTTGGTTTTCTGGATACACTAAACGAAGAAAACAGAGGCAACCCGAGCTTACAAAAGTTCAAAGACGTTAACAATCTCGCAAAATCATACACGCACCTGGAGCGAATGGTCGGCGCTGATAACATGGCCCGGCCTGCTGAGAATTGGTCTGACGATCAATGGGGCGAGTTTTACAACGCAAGTGGTAGGCCCGAAGCGCCAACCAAATACGAAATCAGCCTGGAAGGAAAGCTTGGGGATAGCGCACTCGAAGCGTTCCGAGAAAGTGCACATGAGGCGGGGCTTAATAACAAACAAGCCCAATCTATCGCGTCTTTCATGGATGGCTCCTTGGAGAAAATGGCAGTTGAGCGGTACGATCACGCTGAAACACTGACGCGTGAAGGCGAGCTAGAGCTAAGGCAAGAATACGGCCCGGCTTTCGATCAACAACTACAGCTCGCAGAGGGCGCGGCCCGGCAATTGCTTGGCAACAAATCGGAAATGCTTAATGAAATCGAGCTCGCAGATGGCAGATTATTGGGTGATCATCCTGATATTATCCGCATGTTTAGCGCGTTTGCCAAAGAAATTGGCGAAGATAAAATAATCGGTGAACCCACTGAGCTCGTTATGACCTCAGAGGAAGCGGGTCGAAAGATCCCTGAAATCATGGCGAGCGGTCCCTACAATGATCATCGCCACCCCGAGCACAAGACATACGTTGCTGAAGCCGCAAGACTATTTCGGATTCAGAGCGGTGAAGCTGGACAAGCCTAGATCTTTCTAAGCCCCAGCGACAAGTGGAGTAACGAACCTAAGCGTTGAGCACGGCCCATTTTGGATAACCGCGGCGAAAATAACCCTGAAAAAACAATAGCTTAATGAAGGAGTTCGATTATGTCGAGCGAAATCACCACAGCGTTTGTGAATCAGTTTTCCGCAAATATCCAAATGCTGTCTCAACAGCAAGGATCTTTACTACGCGCTTGCGTAGATGAGGAAAGCGTCACAGGCGAGAAGGCATTTTTCGATCAAGTGGGATCAGTTTCCGCTATCGAAAAAACCACACGGCACCAGGATACACCAATCCAAGATACACCCCATGCGAGGCGTCAAGTTTCTTTGCGGGATTATGTATACGCAGATCTTATTGATGACGAAGATAAGATCCGTATGTTGCAATCTCCGCAATCAACTTATGTTCGTGCGGGTGCTGCAGCGATGGGGCGTCGAATGGATGATACGATCATCGCCTCGGCTTTTGCAGACGCTAACACCGGAAAAGACGGCGGAACAAGCGTATCTTTCCCATCAGGGAATGTCGTGGCGCATGGCAGCGCGGGGCTTACCCTGGCAAAGCTGATTTCGGCAAAGCAAATCCTCGATGAAGGATCTGTTGACCCGAGTATCAAGCGCTTTATTGTTGTTGCGCCAAAGCAAATGTCGGATCTGCTTAATAGCACAACCGTCACTTCGGCAGACTTCAATACAGTACGTGCTCTTGTTCAAGGCAGCGTCACGGAGTTCTGTGGATTTACCTTTATCACAAGCAATCGCTTGGCGGTAAATGGTTCCTCTCATCGCCGGGTCATTGCATTTGCACAAGACGGCTTGAAGCTTGCGGTTGGTATGAACCCAACAGCAAAAATCGATGTTCGTCCTGACAAGGGCTATGCCACCCAGGTTTTCTATCAACAAAGTATCGGCGCGACACGCATGCAAGAGAGCATGGTTGTTGAAGTGCCGTGCGCAGAATAGGGGGGATTGACCAATGGCAACAAGATATAGTGTCCAACGGACAAACTCACGCGCAACACCAGTTGTTAAAAACCCTTCAAATAACCTGGGCGCTCGCATTCGTGTGGCTCACTCGGTTTATGAAGCGTCAAGCTTGGCATCCGGTGATGTAATTGAAATGTTCCGCTTGCCTGACGGTGCGCGGCTCATTGAGGGCTCACTTGCCCATGATGCGCTTGCATCTAGCACAACGCTCAGTGTCGGCCATGCAGCGTATTCTAACGCTGATGGTACTGCGGTAAGTGCAGCGCCGGCGGCCTATAAAGCTGCAGCGGCGTCTACTGCAGCTCAGAAAGTCGATATTCTTGCAACCTTGGCGCTTGGTAGCGGCACGGTGCTGGATACTGACGGTGACGGCGCAATGGTTACCGTCACGATGGGCGGCGCGGCGGGAACAGGTACGATTGAATGTACCATAAAGTACGCGACTGACTAAACAACGGCGGGGCGGTTCGCCGCCCTGCTTCCCCTGCCGGGCCAGGTTTCGCACTGCAATGGTAGGGGTTTTCTCTTTCTGAGGTAGGCCATGACAAGCACAGTTGATATAGCGAATAGCGCCCTAAATTTGCTCGGGGCTAGTAACATTGCGGCCTTCGATGAAAATTCAAAAGCTGGGCGTGTTATTAATCAAAAGTACCCAAGCATACGTGATGATCTGTTTCGTCAACATAGCTGGAATTGCCTGATCAGACGCACAACATTAGCGCAATCCGCAACAACGCCTGATTTTGGATATGCGTATTACTATCCCCTGCCAACGGATCCGTATTGTCTAAGAGTCTTGGAGTTCTCTAACGGCTCTATGAGTTATCCCCAGGACAATATGCACAGCCTATCTGGTGGCCCGGTGTTTGTTGTCGAGGGCAGAAACATTGTGACCGACGAAAGCACGGCAAAAATTAAGTATATCGCTAGGATCGAGGATCCTAATGAATATGACGCAAGCCTCATCGATACCTTATCTCAGCGCTTGGCAGCAGAAATAGCCTATACAGTGACGGGCTCTAATACCGTTCGTGCCAATATGGAAGCAACCTATATAAAGAAGCTTAGCCAGGCAAGAAACGTCAACGCAACAGAGGGCGCACCGCAACGCATCGAGGCCAGTGACTTCATTGAGGCGCGTATGTAATGGCTAGATCCGCTCCATCATTCTCAGCTTTTAGTGCTGGGGAAATATCCCCCTTGCTCGAAGGCAGGACGGGCATTGAGAAATACAAAGAAGGTTTGGCAGATCTTACGAATATGATCGTTATGCCAACGGGCGGCACAAAGCGGCGTCCAGGTACAGAATATCTAGGTGAAGTTAAAACGAGCTCAGTCAAATCCAGGCTTATACCGTTCCAATTCAAATCAACCGACACGTATATTTTAGAGTTTGGTAATGAGATTATGCGCGTCTATCGCAATGGCGCACAGGTTTTAAATGCTACTGCAAAGAATATCACAGCGGCAACCAAGGCAAGCCCTGGCGTTCTCACAAGCAACTCTCACGGCTTTAGCAATGGCGATGAAATATTCATAGCTTCAGTTGGCGGTATGGCCGAGCTGAACGGCAGAAACTACCGTGTTGCTAATAGCGCCACGAATACATTCACGCTTACGGATCTATTCGGTGTAGCAATAAACACAACTTCTTTTACAACATATACAAGCGGCGGCACAGCTACGGAAATTTTCGAGCTGGCAACGCCATATCCAGAGGCCAAATTGCCAGATGTGCGTTTTGTGCAGAGCGCCGATACAATGTATTTCGTGCATCCTGAATATGCAATCCGCACCCTAACGCGCTCAGACCATAACAATTGGTCGTTTGCCACGCCTTCGATCTCCGGATCTCCAAGCCCGGCGCTTAATTCTAGTGGAAATTATCCCAGCGTTGTCACGTTCTTCGAACAGCGCTTAGTTTTTGCAAATACAACGAATAATCCGCAAACATTATGGTTTTCCAAAAATGCTGATTATACCAATTTCACCGTAGGAACTGGTGATAATGACGCGCTTATATACACAATCGCGTCTAATACTGTGGATAGTATTCGCTATCTCAGCTCCACGCGTGTCCTGGCAATCGGCACAACAGGCGGCGAGTTTGTCTTAACGTCTACGAATGACGGGCCTGTGTCGCCCACAACAACGCTTATCCGCAAATACTCGAACTATGGCACGGCAAATGTTGAGCCTGTCCAGGTCGCAGATGTTACGCTTTTCCTGCAGCGCGGGGCCAGAAAAATACGAGAATTTAAATTCGTAGGTGACGTAAATAGTAGCGGATACGCTGCACCCGATATGACGATACTCGCTGAGCATATCACCCAGGGCGGTATAACGGCTTTCGCGTATCAACAAGAACCTGAGAGCATTGTATGGGCTCTGAGGTCAGACGGGACACTTCTGGGCCTTACATACCGGCGCGAGGAAGAAGTTGTTGGTTGGCATAAGCACACAATCGGCGGCGTGTTTGGAACCGGGCAAGCTATTGTTGAGTCGATAGCGCCGCTTCCCACCGACACGGGCAACGATGACTTATACCTGATTGTGAAGCGCACGATCAATTCACAGACAAAAAGATATGTCGAGGTGCTAAAACCCTTTGATTTTGGATCAGTTACAACAGCGGCGTTTTTTGTTGATAGCGGCCTGGCGTATAGCGGATCTGCAGTAACGTCATTATCTGGCTTGTATCACCTCGAAGGCCAATCGGTTGCTATCCTGGCAAACGGCGCAACGCACCCCGATGAGACTGTATCTGGCGGCGGTATAACATTAGATTATTCTTCTACAACGGCAGCGGTTGGCTTTAGCTATACTTCTGAAATGCAGACAATGAGGATCGAGTCTGGATCCGAGGACGGAACAAGCCAGGGCAAGCCCAAGCGAATACATGCGGTTACTCTCAGGCTGTTCGAAACGGTTGGTATTGAGGTCGGCAATAGTTCCTCAGAAATAGATCGAATACCGTTCCGCGATAGCTCGATGGCAATGGATCAAGGTATTCCTCTTTTCACAGGCGATAAGGAAATAGAGTTCCCTGGGGGTTTCGACAACGATGATCGGATATACGTGCGGCAATCACAGGTTTTACCCATGACCGTACTCGCGTTCTATCCCCGTATGAACACGTTTGACATATGATTTTGTATCACGTCGAAAAGCTTAAAGACTGCGCAAGCGAAGCAATGCCGCTGATCGAGGCGCATTGGCAAGAGATTGCTCTTAACCAAGATACAATACAGCTCAATCCAAACTGGCAGCAATACTTTCGCCTCGAAGAAGAAGGCAAGCTCCACGTCTACACCGCTCGGGAAGATGACAAGCTTGTGGGTTACTTCGTGATGATTGTCGTGCCTCACTTGCACTATCAAGATCATTCATTTGCCCACAACGATGTAATATTTGTGGATCCCGAATATCGCAAAGGATTTACAGCCTGGCGATTAATTAAGTTTGCCACCGAACAGCTAGAGCTCGCCGGTGTTTCTGTGATGATGATCAATATAAAACGACACAAGCCTTTCGATAAATTGCTGCAGCGCCTTGGATTTACCGAGAGTGAAAGCATTTATTCTAAGCGCCTGGGAGTAAGCTAATGGGTATTTCGGGTACACTAGCGGCAGTATCGGCGGGATCAAATTTGATTGGTGGCATTTCTGCAAAAAAATCGGCAGATAAAGCGGCAAGCGCTGCGCAACGAGCTGCAGAGTTTAACGCGGAAATGTTTGAAAGAGACATAGGGCTCCTGGATCGGCAGCGCGGGATTTTAAATGGTCAATACGCAATTGATAGCAAGCGCGGCAAGGCAGCGTTTGAACGCAATATTCAAGGCACAGTAAAAGCGGCGGCGGGATATGCGGGATATGAAGTTGATTCTGGAACGCCTTTTGAAATCTTACGCGCCAATGCTGCAGAGTTTGATTATCAGGAATCGGTGAATGAATTTAACAATGAGATTGCCAATCTGCAGATAAATGACGCGCAAGAGGATGCTAGGCTTAATGCTGAGCTGACGCGCATGGGCGGTGACGCCACGGCATCCGCGTTAAAGTCTCAAGGTCGAACAGCTTTAATAGGCAGTGTTGGCAATGCAGCTACTACAGCATATGGCCGAGGGCTATTTACATGAGAATACCCGTTTACAATGCCGAGGGCTCGATAACACGCGAAGCGCCAGGCCAATCATTACGTGCGCGTATGAACGCAACGCCATTTATCCAGGCAGAATTGCGCAAAGGTGAAGTGCTCGGCGCAGCGGCTCAGGCAGCCGGTGAGTACGCAAACGCTCGCTATAAGGTGCAAGTCGAGAATGATCTGAATGAGGCCATGCTAGGCGCTCAAGAGACGCTACGGACGCGCAGGGACGATCTTGCCAAGTCACCAAATTATAATCGTGTGCTCGATGGCGATGATCCGCTTTGGAACCGCGAAACAACACAAATCAAAAACGAGCTAAGAAAGAAAGTCGGCAAGAACGTCTACGCTTTATCGCAGTTTGACGCTAAATTTGGGCAGCTAGAATTACAAAACAGGTTTCAATTACGCAATGACATTGACCGCAAGATAGCGGCGGTTGCTGCAGCTAATCAGGCTCAGCTTTATGTGAACGGCGAAAACACAATCGCCAATAGCAATAGCTTGTCGGAGATTGATTTCGTTATTGCCGGGGTAAAGCTTAACGGTGATCGCCTGGTGCAGCTCGGGCTTGGCAAAGGTGAAAACCTAAGCAAGCAAGAATACGCAATGGTTTTTCGCGGCACCCAAAGGGCGCTGAATAATCTTGTGAACAGCTCCGATAGCTCGGTTCTTACAGTGCATGAGATCCACAAAGCGCTGCGCGATAAGAGTACAGACGCGCCAGAGGGCGAGGGGGTAAGCCCAGAGGGTCAAAAGGTTTATCATCTTCTCAGATCTTTGAGCAAAGCAGACCAATCAAAACTTATAAAAAACGCTGGCGGCGCGTCAGAATATGTTGATGGCCCAACAATCTATGAAAAAAACCAGCAACTAATAACTGCAGAGATGGGCAAGCAAGCCAAGGGTACACTAAACCGGTTGATTGAAAATACTGAGATTGGTGAAATACCATCAGATGCAGATGTTGGCGCTCTGCAAGTGCAGCTCGATGCAGCCAGGCAATCGCAAACGCCAGCGGAATATGCAGATCTTGCGGCCAAGGTCGAGTATTTCAACACGGTTAAAGTCGCCGCTGTAGAAATGAAGGAAATGAACGGCAACGATTTACGGGAAGAAATTGAAAAGCGCGAAACAGTTAAGGACAAAAGCCAAACACAAATAGACGTGCTGCAGTTTATGCGTGGTCGGCTCAATGCGCTGGATACTGCCGTCGAGAATGATCCGCTTCCCTGGGCAAATACAAACGGCGTTGTGACTTTAAATGACGTTGATTATGGAAATTTCCAAACCCAAGAGGGACAGCCAAATCCAGAATTTGTCGAAGCGCTACAAGACCGCTTAAA
>Ga0209634_1002243_pt1 | contig 13631 bp, 6 predicted proteins | sample LinPmetageLP40_FD_184043 | JGI IMG/M metagenome (GOLD analysis project Ga0209634, IMG submission 184043) | Marine viral communities from the Pacific Ocean - LP-40 (SPAdes) (version 2) | ecosystem: Environmental > Aquatic > Marine > Oceanic | place: Pacific Ocean | collected 2010-08-26
AGCAGTACGATTTCTTCAAATTCTCCCAGATGATGTTTACTCATAATAATTTTATTTACCTTAATTGTAGTTAATATACGAAGGTAAAATTAAAATGTTTGATTTTTACCTAAAATGTAGTTTTAATAATTTCATTAGAACCACATATATTTACAGCTTGAAAGTTGTAGGAAATTGAAGACTATTATTCTTAACTTTCAACCTAACGACTTACTGTTTGTATGGAGCTGGATTACAACTGGATCAATCTTCTTATTCTCTTTGGAGCATTTCATGGTCTCATATTCGGTATAGTACTTTTACTAAACCAGAAACATCCTGGGGCGAAATTTTTAGCGGTATTCATGTTGGTGTTGTCCTATAATGGTTTTGAGACCTTTAGTTGGAGTTCTGGTTTGGACGAGTATACCATTGTTTTTGATTTATTTGTATTCGTCTGGATCTTTGGTCTGGGGCCTAGTTTATACCTCTACTTGCAGTCACTTCTGAAGCCAGCAGAAAAGATTACACGAAAACATCTATTGATTGTCTATTCTCCTTTGTTATTTCAATTTGCGATGAATGTCTGTGTACTCTCCTTGTATATCTACGGCTTGCAAAGTGAAAAAGGTTTGGGATTTACAGATAATCCGGCTGCATTATATGCTTTTTATGATTGGTATAGCGAGCCAGTGAGTGTTACCGTATTTTTATTTTACTTGATCTTATCGATTCGACTTTTTCTAAATTCCAAAAATCAAAATGTTATTTCTTTTGCCTCAAAAGAGAATCAAAAAACCATCTATAAGTGGGTGAAAGGCTTACTGATCTGTATGATTATATTGGGTGTGCTTTGGCCTCTTTCACTTGTAGTTGCCGCTGTATTTGATATATCAGGCGGAGTTCATTACTATCCTATTGAGATCTTATTAGTGTTTTTTATTTATTGGATCGCTTTTGTTGGTTATCATAAAATCAAAATGATTCATCTTTCGGACTCTAAGAATAATGGAAAATCTATATCCAAAATAGAAGCCGAGCAATATCTCGCAGCGTTGCGTAATGCTATGGAACAAGATAGGCTATACCTCGACCCCGAATTGAATAGGGAGAAACTGGCTAATCACTTGGGTATCAATGCCAAGATTATTTCAGCAGTTTTGAACCAATATGCGAATCAAAACTTCAATGATTTTGTGAATTCTCATAGAATCAATGAAGTCACGAATAAACTAATATCAGGAGAAAACAGCCATCTGACTATTTCGGGCATTGCGTTGGATGCTGGATTCAACTCCCAAGCTACATTTCAGCGTGTTTTTAAAGCTATCCAAGGTGTATCACCCAAAGAATTCCAGAACCTTGCGCTCCAAAAAGTAAAGAATTAGTTCTCAAATCCGGTTTTGAGAGATTATTTATAGAATTGATTAACAACTTGTGTGCTACAACAACTGTTGGGCACTATACCATGAATCAGATAGCAAAAATTATAATCGTACTTCTCATGATGACTTACGCAGTACATGCGCAAAGTCAACTGATCTCCGTATCTGGCAAAGTCACGGACAGTAATACTTCCGAATTCATACCCTTTGCACATATATTTATACAGGGAACATCTATAGGAACTACCACTAATCTGTATGGTAATTTTAGTTTGGATGTCCCTTCATCTCTCTTATCACAAGAACTTCAAGTAACCTGCTTAGGCTACAAATCGACTTCTTTTATATTCGGAGAATCTCCCCAACCAATTCTTATCAAGTTAGAGGAGGATATTATTCAGCTAGAGGAAGTGGTAGTGAAGCCAGAAACAGCAGAGAATCTGATGAAAGAAGCACTTCTTAGAATACCTGATAACTATGACACCACGGCTCGAAAGCACTCAGGCTATTATAAGATGACCTCCATGCTGGGAAATAAGACCTCCAACTACATCGAAGCATTTCTAGACATAGTGAAGCCTTCTATGAGTGAAATTAGAAGAAGCAAAAAGGGTAGGAAAGATTCTACTCGTTTTAGGGAAGTTAGAACCATTCCTTCAGAAGTGAAAGACTGGAAACTTAAGGCTATGATTGACTGGGAAAGCACTCCCAGACAAATTGAAAACCGAGATATAGTGAAACAGTTCATGACAGAGGAAAAAGTCTACAATGAGTTTATGTCATTGTTTGATTTTCAACTTGAAAATATGGTCTATATCGATGGTAGACGGACCTACAAGATAAATCTTGCGCCTAAGAAAAATAAGCGAAAAGCTTATTGGAATGGCTCCATTTTTCTAGATGAAGAGACTAAAGCCTTCGTAAAAATTGACTTTGTATCTACGGATAATATGTTTAGAACGCTTAAAGGGCAGCTCAACTATAAATTAATGTCTTCATTATACAAAGTTAAATATGACCAAGGGGAATGGAAAGAGAGGATCAGTTATAAGCTTACAGGTGATAAGTGGTATTTTGATGAGGTCAATTCTAGCAAGCAGTTCCTTATTTCAAGCAAAAAACGCTCACTATCGGAAGTTCCGGTAAATGTAACGGTTGAGTATCATACAGATTCCATTAGGGGTAATTATGTAGCACCAGATTCAATAATTTTTCTTCCCTACAGTAAGAATTGGTGGGAGAACGCAGAATATATAGAAAGCCTTTACGATTCTGTCTTTTGGAATGAATTTGATGGTGGAAAACGGTTAGAAATCTCATCTAAGGAATCATTGGAAGAGAATAACCTGGATAGAAGTCTTGGCTACCAATTCACCAAACTAGATACCCTTCAAGGCACCTTAACATCACTCCGGACAAGTTATGATGTTGGCTTTTATCATTTGGATATAGAAGTATTGCCTGAAGAGGAGATACTTAAAGGGAGCAGTTTAATTCGGTTTAAAGTAGTAGAACCTACCAATCGCATTCAAGTCGACTTATTCTCCGAAATGGCCATTGAAAAAATTGAATGGCGAGGCCAGCAACTCAAATTTGAGCGAGAATATAATGCGGTTTATGTTTACTTCCCCAAGACATTGACGAAAGGATCGGTTGATGAAATCAAAGTATTTTACTCTGGGCGGCCTGTTGATTATGATCCTGCAATCCCTATGTATGCCTCTTTTCTCTGGTTGGAAGATGATAACGGCAATCCCTTGATACAGGCCATTTGTCAGGGATATGGTGCGAGTGGTTGGTGGCCTAATAAAGACCATTTGTCTGATGAGCCTGATAGTGCGAAAGTTACCGTAACAGTACCCGCTGATCTAGAGGTTATTTCCAATGGGCGATTAATGAATAAAACAGAACTTGATAATAAAAAGACCCGATTTGATTGGGCAGTGAGTTACCCGATCAATAATTACAACATCACCTTCAATATTGGGAGGTATAAGCACACAACAGATCAGTATGTAAACGGTACATCTAAACTTGATTTGGACTATTACATGCTCCAGGAAAATGATACGGATATAAGCGTGACTACTGCCATTGTTAAACCTATGCTTAAGACTTTCGAGAAATATTTTGGGCCGTATCCATTTCCGAATGATGGGTTTAAGCTGGTGGAGTCTCCCCATGCCATGGAGCATCAAAGTTGTGTGGCAATTCATTCAGGGTATTTTTATGATGCAGATGATAGCGGCATTTGGTCTGATATGCCCGCTGACGACATCATCTATTCGATTGTATTACATGAATCTGCTCATGAATGGTGGGGCAACAGTGTGAGTTGCACAGATAATGCTGAACTCTGGCTTCATGAGGCGTTTGCTACCTATGCTGAAGCATTGTTTGTTGAAGACCACTATGGCTATGCAGCATCTCAAAAATATTTGAATAGAATGAAAAAGCAGGTCAAAAATCAAATGGCTATTATTGGCAAACCCAATGTAAATCATATCCATTATGAGATTGGGGATATGTACACCAAAGGAGCATTGACGTTGAATACGCTTCGCAATGTGATAGCTAACGATGACCTATGGTTTTTCATACTAAAAGGGCTACAGACAGAATTTAGACATCAGTCAATCACCACTTTGAAATTAATTGCTTTTGTCAACAAAGTCACAAAAACAGATTACAGCTACTTTTTTGATCAATACTTGCGATACACCGATATCCCAAAGCTCGAAATGACGTATCAGGAAATAGAAGACAAGACCTATTTCAAATACCGTTGGTTAGCTGATGTTGAGGGTTTCGCCATGCCCATCAAATATGCTATGGCTGATGGAGATTGGGAAAAAATATACCCTACTAACCACTGGAAACAACTTCAAATCTCTGATGAGCATATTGATAAGATTAGTGTAAATACAGAACAGTTCTATGTGGACACCTTAGTTCGATAATGCCTCTGAACCACAAAATAACAGCCAATTGGCAAAGCTTTGTCTAAAGCTCCAGAAACTTGGCTGAATTTTATTGCAAAACAATAAAGTAAATCATCTAAAGCCTCTCCAAAGTCTAGATAAATTGACCGATATAACATTGGATAAAAATGTGTTGAAAAAGGAGATCAATAAGGTTGCGATTGAGAAAATGAAAGCAAAAGGAGTAAACATCCTCACTCCATCAAATCAGATAAACTCATTATTTCATTTGGAACCAAGTCATGCAATTAATTAGAGTAATTGATTTAGTTCTAAGCCTCATTGGTAAGTTTATCACTAAATCATTATGACTTTTCCAACAGAAAATCTCATAATCGAATTAAATGTTGATGCAACCTATCTTTTAATAGGTGAGTCTAAGAGATAATATTGAAAAATTATTTCCTCAAAATCTCAAAATTATGTTCCTGAACTTCCTGACAATCGCTTGGAGAAATCTTCTTCGCAATAAAATTTATGTAATTATTAATACGCTCGGCATTGGTATTTCCTTGGCATGCTGCTTAACGGCCTATTTACTCATTGCCTATAACATTGAGTTTAACAATTATTTTGATGATAAAGGGGTGGAAAGCATAGTTAAAGTTGTACAACATTTAAAGCAAAATGACGGGGAGGAATATAAAGAATTAATGACACCCATAGTGATGGGACCATTTGTTCAACATGAGGTTAGTGGAGTGGAAAAATACAGTAGATATACCAGTACAACAGGCGCGTTGAGTAGTAGAGAAGATGTCTTTTACGAAACCATAACTTTTGCTGATGCGAATTTTTTTGAAATGTTCAACATAGGGCTTACACGAGGGTCTTACGAAAATTTCAAGAAAAAAAATGCTATTTTCTTGAGTGAAGATATGGCTGGCAAATACTTTGCCGACAAGGAAGCAGTAGGAGAAATTATGCGTATAAAATTTGGGGACAAGCTTTACGAGGCTGAGGTGGGAGGTGTGCTAAACGATATACCACTCAACACATCATTTACTATCAAAGTATTGCTTCGTATGGAGACCTTTTTAGATCTAACAAAAACTTCGGTTGATGACTGGGAGTCAAACAATGAGGTTTCTTTACTACTTGGATTATCTGATGTCAATCAAAAAAAAGAAATTGAAAAAGAACTTTCCAGATATAGTAATTTAAGAAACGATAAACTTAAGAGCGGGAAAAGTATAGGTTTTCAATTGATACCTTTCGATCAATCCATTTCCAAAGATGAAATTCGCAGGTCTGATATAAGACTTCCAATTCCAGGCATAGCATTGTTTATTTTTTCTGCGTTGGGGGGAATCATTTTGCTTATTGCCTGTTTCAACCTCACTAATACGACCATGGCACTTACTGGAAAGCGGATAAAAGAAATTGGCGTTAGAAAAGTAATTGGTTCAAGTCGCTGGCAAATCATTAACCAGTTTTTGCTTGAGATGTTAATTACAATCGCTTTAGCCATCGTGGTGGGATTTTTAATGGCACAAATTATTGTCCCCAAATTTGCAGAGATGTGGCAGTTACAATATGGACTAAAGGATCTGGATGGAATCAATATCGTAATAACAATGATGCTCCTTCTTCTTGTTTCTGCAATTCTAGCTGGAATTTATCCTGCTTTAGCTAATAGCAGGTTTAGCCCAATGGTGTTGTTCAGAGGCAGATCAAATATAAAAGGGACTAATCCGGTTACACGGACACTGTTAGTTTTTCAGTTTTCTTTATCAGTAATAATGCTATGTGCGGGAATTATTTTCACTCAAAATATGAACTATCAAAGCCAACTTGATTTTGGCTATGACAAAGACAGTATTATTAAAGTAAGCATAAACGGTCAACAAGTCTATGAACGTCTCAAGAACGCCATTGCTGATAATCCACAGATACAAAATATAGCGGCCGCCAGAAATCATATCGGTCCATACAGCAGTGTTTATCGGCAAGCAAAGATAGATACAACATCGGTAAACATCGATACATATTCTATCGGGGATAATTATTTTAAAACGCTTGGAATGCAACTTGTAGCAGGTAGGGATTTTGAAGAGGGAAGTCTTTCAGATATGGAATCAGCAGTAATTGTTGACCTTAATTTTGTTAAAAATCACAGGTTAATAGAGCCTTTTGATACAAGAATAACATTTAACAATAAAGTATATCAAGTAGTTGGTATTGTAAACAACCATTTGAGCGATTTAAAAAGTCTGATTGATGATGAGCACATCTACCTAATGACCCAACCTGAAAATTATACATCATTAATCCTTCATACTAATAAAGAGAATAGGCTAGCAGTTGAAAGGTTTGTTGAAGGAAAATGGAAAAACCTTTTCCCGGGAGAACCCTTTCAATCAGAATTTCAGGAAGATTTACTCTATCAAGAGTCAAACGAGTACAATGCGAATCTTAAAAATATTTTTCTATTTCTTACAATCTTAGGTAGTCTATTGTCAGCTTCAGGAATTTATGCTTTGGCCAATTTAAATGCCCAAAGAAGAAGTAAAGAAATAGGAGTAAGAAAAGTTCTAGGTGCTTCTATTAGCAATATTATTAAACTTATTAACAGAGAATTTATAATTATTCTAATTGTAGCACTTGTTATTGGCTGTTTTACTAGTTATCTATTCATTGAAGAATTGCTAAAAAGCCTTTACGCACAATATATGCCTATGAATGTGCTATCAATCGTTTTGGGAGGACTAATGATTTTGACTGTAGGAGTATTAACTACCAGTGGGACTATCTATAAATCTGCCAATACAAATCCAGTTGATACCTTGAAGGAACAATAATTACCCAATCTCCATAATCTTGGCTAGATTTTAATCTAAAGTGGTTTAATTCCTCGATGCTTGCATCGGAAACAACTTTGTTTACGCAGTAAACTCCTATTGATACTCCGTCAGCTTGCTGTGGGGTTGTTCATTGGAAAAGGTGAAAACTATGATAACTTTCTTTGCGTACTTTGCGAGAGCTTGGTGCACTTTGCGGTTAACTTATTTCTCCTATTCAAAGGACAAACCTTGTGAGTTTGCATTTACCCGAATGACAGAAGGTTCAATATCTAATCCATAAACCTTTAACTTACCAATATCCCGATATTCCTCGATGCCCTTCAAAGTAAAATTACGGCCAGAAAATCAATAAATAACGGGAAAATTAATTTCTAAAAGGTAAACTGGAGTAGTGTAAAGTAAAAATAAAATTGGCGCAAAATGAAAATAATGAGTAATTTGTACGGCTATGATTAACAGAATTAATTACCACGCCATAGCAAGAAACGTTAGGTCAATACCCAATAATTGCACTTACCGGGCCACGCCAATCTGGTAAGGCTACTCTGCTGAAATCTATGTTTGATGACTATAGGTATGTCAGCCTAAAAACTCCGGATCTCCGCAATTTTGCGATAACAGACCCGAGAAGTTTTTTAGCAGAGTACGATGACAAGGTGGTATTTGTCCTTCGCACGTTATTCTGAACGTAGTGAATCAACGGGATTAACCAATGCCGCTTTTATGGTTTGGTAGCTGATGGTGATTACTGTAAGAACAAAAGAAATCAGAATTGCTAAACCAAAAATCCACCAGGAAAGGCGGGTTCTATAGGCGTAATTTGCCAACCAGTCTTGCATAAAATAAAATGCAATCGGTGTGGCAATAATACCTGCCACGATGATCAGAATAGCAAACTCCTTCGATAATAATATCCAAATACGGCTAACACTGGCGCCTAGAATTTTTCTGATACTAATTTCCTTGGATTTCCTTTCAGCCATGAATGTCGCCATTGCAAATATTCCCAGAGAGGAAATGAGTATGGTTACGATACTTGATACTGTAGCTAGTTCACTGATACGCTCTTCATCTCTGTATTTGCGTTTGAGGCGATCACTTGAAAATGAATAGTCAAATGGACTATCTGGATTGATAGATTTAAAAATTTGCTCAATTTCTAATAGAGCCGTTGAGGTATTAATTTTTGGATTTATTTTAATGTTTAGAACAGAAGACCGGCCAATGAAATCGAAATAATAAACTGTCTGCTTGATCGGGTCATAAGCACCTTGAGTAAGCATATCTTCTACTACTCCAATAATGGTAAATTCCTCATCAAATGCCTCGATGGTTTTACCTACTGGCTCTTCAAAACCAAGATAGTCAACGGCAGACTCATTGATGATCATGGTCAATGAGTCAGTAGCACGATTCTTATCAAAATCTCGACCTTCGATAATTTTCCAATTGGTCACTTTACCAAAATCATGGTCCACGGCATTCGTGATAAAATCATCTTGCATATCTGGGGCCTTTCCTTCCCAATTAAAACCACTGTTGTTGATCCAGGTGTTGGTTACTTCGCTTTCAGAAAGAGCTACAGCAGTGGCTATATTGCCGTCCAGCAAAGTATTTTTTAAATTTTCGTAATTATCAAATTCTTCACTGGATTGGAGGTAAATAGTGATCAGTCCGTCTGTATCATAGCCTAATGGGCGATTTTTCGCATATTGAATCTGCTCATTGATTCCCATAGTTCCGATGATCAATATTATGGAAATAGAAAACTGAAAGATGACGAGTATCTTTCTTAAGACGCCTTGGCCCGGTGAAGTTTCTCTGCTTAGCGATTTAATAGGTGAAAAAGAGGATAACATGAGAGCAGGATAGCTTCCTGCCAACAGGGATGTGAACAAAATGAAACCTAGACTTGCCAACCAGAATTCCCAATTATTCCAAGGAATAGAAAGCTCTGTACCAATTATATTCTCAAAATATGGCAGTGCCAGGATGGTAAGTGCAATGGTAACAACATAAGAAAGTGTAGTAATAAATAGACTCTCAGAATAATATTGCCCAATCAACTGACCTTTGAGAGATCCCAGTGATTTGCGAATGCCGATTTCTTTAGCACGTTTATCCGCACGAGCTGTGCTCAAATTCATGAAATTAATGCAGGCCAGTATGAGTACGAAAATCCCAATAATTCCAAATAACCAGATGTAGTCAATTTTGCCACCGGAATTCACACCATTGGTATACTCACTGTAAAGATGCCATTTGCTCATGGGGTGAAGAAACAGTTCTGGTGAAAAACGTTTTCCTTCATCCTCTCCCATGTTCTTCAGTTTAACATCCTTTATGGCTAATGATGCTGATTCAACATTCACTCCATCTTTTAATTTGACGAATACGCGAAACCAGCTCGCCCCCCAACTTACTCGTCCTTTAAGGTTTCGCATGTCTTCGTAGAATGTCCACTCACCTATATAGTCTATTTCATCGAATTTTGAATTCCCCTTAATGTCTTTATAAACTCCAGCTACCTCAAGTGTTTTTTTGTTCGGCATCATTACTGTTTGACCAAGAGCAGGTTCGTCTTCAAAAAAGGCTTTTGCAAATGATTCTGAAATCAGGATGCTGTTCGGGATTTTTAATGCAATTCGAGAACCTTCAAGCATTTGGATATCAATTAACTCAGGCCCCTCTGATTCGATAAATATTCCCCTTTTCTTCAGAACTTTGTCTTTCACTTTAAAGGTGTAGCTATTGTTGTATGACGAGGTGACCACAAATTCAAAAAGATTGGAATAATCTTGGCGTAACACTGGAGCAAGTTGTAGTGCCTGTCCCTGCCATGTTTGGATATCTGACTCAAAGGTCTGGTTTTGATAAACCTGCGCCATGCGATCATATTCAGGATGATAGGTATTGTACCCAACTTCATTCTGAATCCAGATACTTACAATTAAGGCCACGGCCATACCAATGGCCAGACCCGCGATATTAATGAATGAAAATCCCTTATTAGTAATTAGATTACGCCAGTGTATTTTAAAATAGTTTTGATACATAATAAAATGGGTTGAGTTTGACCGATAATTTTTGATGGCAAAGGGTCGCAGATAATGGAACACCTGATACCAATAGTTGAGCTTTGCTCGAGTTGTTGATTTTGATTTGAGTGCATTGTTGTATTTTTCCTCAAGGTCACCGATGACTTCTTCTGCCAGTTCATCTTTGATGAACCACTCTAAAAGTTTTTGGGGCAATCTTGGAGAGCTGGAGGAGAACATATTATTCAATTCTAATAGTGTCTGCAGGATTGATAAATGCCGCCTTCACAGCTTGTATGGTCACTGTTATTATAGCAATAAAGGATGATGTTACTCCCGAAATCGCGAAAAACCACCATTTAAGTTCAGTATGGTATTCAAAACCGTTTAACCAGTTTTCAGTGAGGAAGTAAGCAATAGGAATTGAGATCAATATTGATAGGAATACAAGTTTGATAAAGTCCGTAGTAAGTAGTGTTGCAATTTGAGAAACTCTGGCACCTAAAACTTTTCGAATACCAACTTCTTTAATGCGTTGTTCTATAGTAAACATTGCCAACCCAAGAAGACCAAGGCAAGAGATAAATATTGCTAGAAAGGCGAAATAAACAGCTAATTTCTTTACTACTTGTTCACTACTGTAGAGCAGGCTTATTTCATCTTCTGCAAACTGGTAGTTGAAAATGAACTCAGGATTTAAATCTTTATATAATTGTTCAAGATTGTTGATCGCAGAAATTGTCTGATTGGGGTTAACTCGTATAATTGCTACGCCACCGCTTTTTCCATTTATGAACCTAAGAATCATGGGCTCAATTGGAACGTGTAATGAGTTAAAATGGAAATCTTTTACTACTCCGATTATTGTACCTTCATTGCCCCAGAATGTAATGGGTTGGCCTATGGGGTCATCATAACCTATAATCTTCAATGCGGATTCATTAATTATGTAGTTTGACGAATCATTAAATTTTCTTGAGAAATCCCGACCCATGACGATATTCGCCTTCATGGTTTCAGAAAAATCATAGCCTATGGCATTCACTACAAACACCGGTTTGGTCTCTGAGTCTTTACCAGGCCATTCAACACCACTAGTAGTATTTTTTAGTTGAATAAGTCTGTTATTTATTTGACTTATGCCTTCAATACCAGATAATACCATCGCTCTGTCTTTAAAAATTTCAAAATTCGAAGCAATATTCCCAGTTAGTGGGAGGTAAAGTAAATGATCCTTCTGATATCCTAAATCCTTATTCTGAACGAATTTCATTTGCTCTGATATAGTGAACATGCCGGCAATAAATATGGTAGACAATGCAAACTGAAAGATTACAAGGCCTTTTCTTAGAGTAGCCGTGTATGCGCTACTTTTTACAGTTTGCTTTAAAATACTTGTTGGTTTGTAAGAAGATAATAGGAATGCTGGATAACTGCCAGCCAGAAGGGCAATGAATAGATTTAGACCCATTACAATAGTCCAAAATCCCAAGCTGTCAATAGGCAATAGTAGCTGCTTACCCGTTAAAATATTAAAGAAAGGTAGCAGTAACGTTATGACAATTATAGAAATTGTTACAGCTATGCTAGAAATAACCAATGCCTCAAATAGAAATTGATTAATTAGAGAGATTCTATCAGCTCCATTCACCTTTCTCACGCCAATTTCTTTAGCTCTTCGCATTGACCTTGCTGTACTTAGGTTCATGAAATTAATACTGGCAATAAGTAGGATAAATAGCGCTACCCATCCAAAAAGGGTGACGAACTCTATTTTCCCTCCAGCTACTTTTCCATTCTCAAACTTTGAATACAGGTATCTATCCGAATAAGGTTGCAGGTCAAGTTCCATGCGATTTGTGTCAGTATATTTGGAATTATAATTAGCTATAAACTCCTTCATTTTTGGTTTAAGGAGGTCAACTTCTGTATTATCTGCCAGCATTATATAGGTTTTAGGACCGCTGTTGTTCCAGTTTTCTATCCATTGATTACGCGCAGCAAAAAAATCCCAGTTGATTACATAGTCAAATTTTTCAGATACATTATTGCCAAGGTTTTCAAAAACAGCAGTTATTTTTAGTTCTTGGTTGTTTTCAAATTTGATCCCTTGTCCTATAGCTGAACCCGGGCCACCAAATAGTGCATTGGCCATTTTTCTGGAGATAGCAATACTCTCTGGAGTTGTTAAAGTATTATCTCTCGATCCGAGGATCAATGGATAGGAGAAGATTTTAAAAAAGCTTGCTCCCGCATAAATACCACCAAGTTTTATTCTTTCATCGCCACCAGAGGAGAAATTGTGCCATTCCTTCCAACTGAAATTACATCCATATTCTACTTCAGGGAAAACCTTTTGTAACTCTTCGCCTAGCCTCCCTGGTGTATCATAGCCTGTATATGTTAGTTCATTGCCCTTGTATTCACGGCTTGTTACAGTATAGATCTGATCAAGCTTTGTGTGAAATTTATCCATTGATACTTCATCCTGAATCCAAAGAAATATTAATAGACTACATGTGAAGCCCAGAGACAACCCAAGGATATTTATTGCCGAGAAACTTCGGTATTTAATAAGATTCCGATAGCTAATTTTGAAATAATTATTGAGCATAGCGTAGTTTTTTGAGTTTGACCGATATTTTTTGAAAGCAAAAGGGCGTAGATAATTGAAGACTTGATACCAATAGTTGAGCTTGGCTCTTGTTGTTGTTTTATTTTTTATTGTTTGATAGAATTTCTCATCCAAATCACCAAGCACTTCTTCCACGAGGCTCTCATTGAGAAACCAGAGTAGAAGTCGTTCGGCTAATTTGGGTGAGGCATGTTTTTTATTGCTCATTTTTTAGCCATTTGCAAAGTCTGGAAATTGACTCCAAAGCGATACTTTAAAGTCGCGCGCATCCGAAAGCACTTTACTGCCGTAGGCTGTAATACTATAAATTCGCTTTCTTCTGCCTCCCCTTTCGGCAGATGGCTGTCCCATTTCAGAAGTTAAAAAACCTTTCTCTGATAATCTGTTGAGTGTGGAGTGGACGGCACCAATAGATACGGCTCGACCTGTTTGACTTTCAAATTCTTCAGCTGTCTTAAAGGCATAGGCCTCTTCACCAAGGATGCCCACTAGCAGTAGAATTACTTCTTCAAACTCTCCTAAACGTGTCTCTTTCATATTATACTATATTGTAGAACTAATATACGCAACTTCTTCGTATTTGTTCTACAATTTAGTAAGAAGTAGTAAAAATATTATGAATTGACCATGAAGTGGAATAAGATTGCTTCAATCATATTTTACTTCACCAAATAAAAAGCACCTCTTAACTTGGCTTGCTCCCAAGGAGTCTGTTGAAAGTTGGATATTTCTTCAACGGCTACACGTGTATAGATAAATACATCTTCAATTCTCTGAGGTTTTAGCAATTGTTTGATCAGCTCACCTGT
>Ga0209634_1002244_pt1 | contig 13619 bp, 14 predicted proteins | sample LinPmetageLP40_FD_184043 | JGI IMG/M metagenome (GOLD analysis project Ga0209634, IMG submission 184043) | Marine viral communities from the Pacific Ocean - LP-40 (SPAdes) (version 2) | ecosystem: Environmental > Aquatic > Marine > Oceanic | place: Pacific Ocean | collected 2010-08-26
CCGGTACTTGCCGTCCTTGAAGAACTCGGTCGAGGCGCAGTCGAGCGCCAGCGCGATATCCTCGCCCGGCTTGAAGCCGGCCTGCTCGATCGAGGCCATGATGAAATCGAGCGCGTCGCGCGTGCTGGCGAGATCGGGGGCGAAGCCGCCCTCGTCGCCCACTGCGGTGGCGAGGCCTTTCTCATGCAGCTTCTTCTTGAGCGTGTGGAACACTTCGGCCCCCCAGCGGACCGCTTCGGCAAGGCTGTCCGCGCCGATCGGCATGACCATGAATTCCTGGATGTCGATCGGATTGTCGGCATGTTCGCCGCCATTGATGATGTTCATCATCGGCACCGGGAGGACGTGCGCCGAGACACCGCCGATATAGCTGTAGAGCGGCAGGCCGCGGCCATTTGCCGCCGCCTTGGCCACCGCCATGCTGGTGCCGAGAATGGCATTGGCGCCCAGGCGTCCCTTGTTCGCCGTGCCGTCGAGAGCGATCATCGAAAGGTCGATGTCGCGCTGGTCCTCGGCATCGAAGGCGCCGACCAGCAGATCGCTGATTTCCGTGTTCACCGCGTCGACCGCCTTGGTCACGCCCTTGCCGAGATAGCGCTCGCTGTCACCGTCGCGCAGTTCGACCGCTTCATGCGCCCCGGTCGATGCGCCGCTCGGCACCGCGGCCCGGCCGAAGCTGCCGTCGTCGAGCAGGACATCGACTTCTACCGTGGGATTTCCGCGCGAGTCGAGGATTTCGCGGGCGTGAATGTCGATGATCGCGGTCATGGTTGGTGACGCTCCCGGCAAAGGTGTTGTAATTAGCTAAGACACTCCCGATCTGGGAGTCGCGGAGGCTCTATGCGCCGGAACATTGCTGCGCAAGTTGCGTTGCACCATCGAAGGCGTATCGCCGAACCAATACAGACCGAGGGGAAGGACAAAACGATGGCAGACACACCCGCAGCCGGCGCGCCGAAAAAGCGCAAGACCCCGGCGACCAAGACATCCGCAGCCAAGAAGACCAAGGCTGCGAAGAAACCCGCAGTACAGGAGACAGCCCCCATGACCGACACCGCTACTTCGACCGACCATCGCAGCGAAGCCAAGTCGCGCTTCAACGCCGCGCTTGAAGAAGCCAAGGCCGGTGCCGCCGCGCTGAAGGCGGAAGGTAAGGACCGCGCGAATGCCTATCGCGAGCAGGCGAAGGGCAAGGGCAACGACTGGACTGCCGATGCCAAGGCTGCCGGCGAAGATGCCAAGGTCAAGGGCGTCGAACTGGCCACCGAAGGCAAGGTCAAGGCAGGCGAAGGCCTCCGCTCGCTTAGCAAGATGGTGAACGAGAACGCCTATCAGATCGACGAGAAGCTGGGTGCCAAGTACGGCGACTACGCCCGCAACGCTTCGAAATCGCTCGACGGCTATGCCTCGCGCCTCGATGAGAAGAGCGTCGACGAACTGGTCGAAGACGGCCGTGAATTCGTCCGTCGCAGCCCCGGCAAGGCGATCGGTATCGCCGCAGTCGTCGGTTTCATGGTTTCGCGCCTGTTTCGCGGTTCGCGCTAAGGACTGTGACGACGGGGGTATACATGCGCGATGACAACACCGAGCGGGCCACGGATCATCCCGGCCCGCTCGATCTTCCCGATGGGCACGACGCCGATCCGGCGCCGACCGATGCGAACCAGCACCCATTCTCGCTGGTGGACGACGTCTTCGCACTGATCGAAGACGGCAAGACTTATGCCGAGGCGGAAGTCCGCTTCCAGAAAAGCCGCGCCGGTTTCGTCGGCAACCGCATCAAGGGTGCGATTGCCTTCGGCCTTGGCGCGTTCGGCGTGTTTCACCTTGCCTTGATCGCCGCGACCGTCGGGCTGGTCATCGCACTGGCTCCCATCGTGGGGCCGTGGGGTGCAACCGCTATCGTGACGCTGGCACTGATCGCTGCCGGCATCGCGCTGCTGTGGCTGCTGAAGGGCCGGCTCGACGATATCCGCGACGCTTTCGACGATGGAGAGAGCGAATGACCGATCGTCTCGCCCGTATGCTCGAAGACAAGTATCTGCGCGATTCCGCGCGGGCCCTGGTTGAAGCGGATATCGAACATCTCAAGACCGACGTGTCTCAGAAAAGCCTTGCCACACGCGCGATGGAGCGCGCCCGCGAAGGCGCGGCCGAGCTCTATGAGGAGGCCATCGACATCGCCGACGACAACAAGGGCGCACTCGCTGCCCTGCTTGCCGCAGTGGTCCTGTGGTTCGCGCGCAACCCGATCCTGGAGATGCTCGGCTTTGTATCCGACCATGACGGCGCAGACCGCGCTGATGACGACGATGCGGAACATTAGGCGCACGGCGCACGTTGGACTGACGAACAGCAAATTCGGAGAAACACCATGGCAGACACTGCAGAAACCAACGTCACGCCCATCAGCGCGGACAGCAAGCTGACCGACGAACAGAAGCGCGAAAAGCTGCGCGAGCGCATCGAAGCAGGCGAACAGCGCAATGAGGAACGCACGCTGGCCGAACAGGCCAAGGATGCTGCCGATAGCGCAATGGAATTCACCAAGAAGCATCCCTTTGCAGTCGTCGGCGGGGTGCTGCTTGCCGGCCTCGCAATTGGCGCGATGACGCGTCCGGGCCGCCGGATCGGGCGGCGCGGCGGTGCCTTCGCGGCGCTCGCGGCCGACACCGCCCTCGCCTATGGCGCGCGGATGGTCGACGGAGTGCTCGATGGCGCGCAATATGCCGGGGACCGGATCGAAGACCTGGGCGAAAGCACCGCGACCACCGCACGTGGTCTGCGCCGCGACGCCGCTTACAAGCTCGATGTTGCCGGTGACGCGCTGCGCGCCTCGAGCCGCAAGGCCGGTCGCAAGGGTAGCCGCGCCTACCGTTCGTTGCGGACGCGCATCACGCACTGATCGCATGAAACAAACCGATGCCGTAGCGGCGCGCCGGGCTTGCCTGTCGCGCCGCTTTCGCTATGTGCGGCACGCATTCCTCCCTCCCCATCGAGAAAGAAACAGCCATGGAAGAAAAAGAGAGCAAACAGACGCTCTACCTCGTCATGGGCGGCCGTGTGTCCGACCCGCGCAGCGTGACCTTCACCGATCCCGAGAGCCTGCATGTCGCGGGTGTGTACAGCACCTATGAAAATGCGGTCGAAGCTTGGCGCTCGAACGCGCAGCGCACCGTGGACGACGCCGAAATGAAGTATGTGATCGTCCACCTGCACAAGCTGCTCGATCCCGGCGCCTGATCACGCGATGGCCCATGTCGTCAGGCCTTACCGCGATGACGATGCCGAAGCGCTGGCCGGGATACTGGCGGCGGCGATCACCCGGATCGGCCCCGCCGCCTATTCCGCCGAGCAGGTCGCTGCCTGGTCGGCGCGGCATCCCGGGGCCGCGCAGTACCGCCAGCGCGCGGGGGCAGGCGATGTCATCTTCGTGGCCGCGGATCCCGCCGATCTGCCGGTCGCGTATCTGTTGATGGAACCCGATGGTCATGTCGACCATCTTTATATCCATCCCGATCACACGCGGTGCGGACTGGCCACGCAACTGCTTGCCGCGGCCGAGATGCATGCCCGGCGCGAGGAGTTCAGCCGCCTCTACACCGAGGCGAGCGATCTTGCGCGCCCCGTTTTCGCCCGTGCAGGCTATGCGGCGACGAAAAAGCGCGAATTCACCATCGCCCATGAGGGCCGGGACATCCCGATCCACAATTGGGCGATGGAAAAGACGCTCAGATGAACTCGATTTTCTCGATCAGGTAGAACTTTTCGCCCGAGGGCACGGTCACTTCGACCTCTTCCCCGAGTTGCTTGCCGATCAGCGCGCGGCCGATGGGCGAATTGTAGCTGATCCGGCCCTTCCCCGCATCGGCCTCGGTCTGGCCGACGATCTGGTACCTGATCGGCTTCTCGTCCTCGTCCAGCAGCGTCACCGTGGCACCGAAGATGACACGGTCGCCCGAAAGCGTCGCCGGATCGATGATCTGCGCGCGGCTGACCTTGTCCTCGATATCGGAAATGCTCGCCTCGACCTGGCCCTGTCGTTCCTTGGCCGCGTGGTATTCGGCATTTTCCGACAGGTCGCCATGCGCTCGCGCTTCTTCGATCGCATCGACGATCAACGGGCGCTCGGCGCGCAGGACCTTGAGGTCTGCAGTCAGCTTTTCATAGCCCTCGGCCAACATCGGCACTTTTTCCATGGGCTTGTGTCCTTCCTGTTCCAGCATTCCTTCCCGACAATCCTACCGCGGCCCGCAGCGTGCGGAACCCGGCCGGTTCGAATATGAGGAGGAATACGCGTGTTCTTCGTCAGCTATAATAGTCTTGCAACGAACGCACTTCAAGCTGGTCGGGCGAAACCTCTGCTATCGCCTGTGCAACGGCAAGGCAGGCAGCGGCGGTGGTGTAATAGGGCAGCTTCTTTTCCAGCGCGGCTTCGCGGATCGACTTGCTGTCGAGCAATGATTGCCACCCCTCGGTGGTGTTGAAGATCAGCTGCACATCGCCGTCGATAATCGTGTCGACCACATGCGGGCGCCCTTCGGCCACCTTGTTGACCAGTTCGACGTCCACGCCCTGCTGCGCGAGATAGGACTGCGTGCCGTCGGTGGCGATGACGCGGAAGCCCTTGTCCAGCAGCGTGCGCACTGCCGGCACGATCAGCGGCTTGTCGGTGTCCTTGACCGATACGAACAGCGTACCCGACTGCGGCGGTGTCATGCCTGCGCCCAGCTGCGACTTGAGGAAGGCCGCCGCGAAACCGCGGTCGATGCCCATCACTTCGCCGGTCGATTTCATCTCGGGCGACAGCACGGGGTCCGCCCCCGGGAAGCGCGCGAAGGGGAACACCGCTTCCTTGACCGCCATGTGGTTGGGGCTGAGATCGAACGGTTCGAACGCGCTCAGCGGTTCGCCCGCCATGACGCGCGCGGCGACCTTGGCGATGGGCCGGCCGATCGCCTTGGCGACGAAGGGCACGGTGCGGCTGGCGCGCGGATTGACCTCGATCAGGTAAACCTCGCCATCCTTGACCGCGAACTGCACGTTCATCAGGCCGCGTACGCTCAGCGCCACCGCCAGTTCGGTAGCCTGGCGTTCCATCTCCCCGATAATCTCGGCGGGCAGGCTGTAAGGCGGCAGCGTGCAGGCGCTGTCGCCCGAATGGACCCCGGCTTCCTCGATATGCTGCATCACGCCGGCGATCCGCACCTCGGTGCCGTCGGCGACCACATCGACATCGCATTCGATCGCGTCGCGCAGATACTGGTCGACCAGCACCGGGCTGTCGCCGCTGACATTGACCGCGGTGGCGATGTAGTCGTCAAGCTGCGCTTCGCTGTCGACGATTTCCATCGCGCGGCCGCCGAGCACGTAGCTCGGTCGCAGCAGCACGGGATAGCCGATCCGCGCCGCGACCGCGGCGGCCTCGTCGCGGCTCTTGGCGATGCCGTTCATCGGCTGCTTGAGCTTGAGCTTGTTGATCAGCTTGGCAAAGCGTTCGCGGTCTTCGGCAAGGTCGATCGCATCGGGCGAAGTGCCGAGGATCGGAATGCCTTCGCGTTCGAGCGCGGCAGCCAGCTTGAGCGGGGTCTGCCCGCCGAACTGGACGATGACCCCGACCACTTCGCCCTGCGACATCTCGACGCGCATGATCTCGAGCACGTCTTCCTCGGTCAGCGGTTCGAAATAGAGCCGGTCGGAAGTGTCGTAATCGGTCGAGACGGTTTCCGGATTGCAATTGACCATGATGGTTTCGAACCCGGCCTCGGCCAGTGCGAAACAGGCGTGGACGCAGCAATAGTCGAACTCGATACCCTGCCCGATGCGGTTGGGTCCGCCGCCCAGGATCACGATCTTCTTGCGGTCGGACGGCATCGCCTCGTCCTCGGCCTCGCCGAAGCTGGGCGCTTCATAGGTCGAGTACATGTAGGGCGTGATCGCCTCGAATTCGGCGGCGCAGCTGTCGATCCGCTTGTACACCGGATAGACCCCGAGCTTGCGGCGCAGGTCGCGCACTTCCTGCTCGCTGGTGGCCCCCGCCATGGCACGCAGCGCGTCATGCAGCAGCCCCGAACGCTTGGCCTGCGTCTCGCCGAGCCCGCCGGCCACACCGACCGAGCGGACCGCCAGCGTGGCCAGGCGCTTGTCCGAAAAGCCCATCGCTTTCAGCCGGCGCATTTCGTCCGCCGTATTGGGCAGCCCGTTGTGCGCGATCATCTTCTCTTCGTAGATGATCGCTTCGATCTGGCGCAGGAACCACGGGTCGAAACCGGTGATCCGGGCGATTTCCTCGACGGTGAAATCCTCGCGGAAGGCCTGCGCGATCTTGAGGATGCGGTCGGGCGTCCGCTTGGACAGCGAGGCGGTGATGACCTCGCGGCTGACGCCTTCGAATTCGGTGATGCGGTTGAACCCGTCGAGCCCGGTTTCGAGCCCGCGCAGCGCCTTCTGCATCGATTCGGCAAAGCAACGGCCGATCGCCATGACCTCGCCGACCGATTTCATCGCGGTCGACAGCTCGTTCTTCGATCCCTTGAACTTTTCGAATGCGAAGCGGGGGATCTTGGTGACGACGTAGTCGATCGTCGGTTCGAAGCTGGCCGGAGTCGCGCCGGTGATCTCGTTCTGGATCTCGTCAAGCGTGTAGCCCACCGCCAGCTTGGCGGCGACGCGTGCGATCGGGAAGCCGGTGGCCTTCGATGCCAGCGCGGAGGAACGCGACACACGCGGGTTCATCTCGATCACGATCAGGCGGCCGTCGGCGGGATTGACCGCGAACTGGACATTCGAGCCGCCGGTTTCCACACCGATCTCGCGCAGCACGTTGATGCTGGCGGTGCGCATGATCTGGTATTCCTTGTCGGTCAGCGTCAGCGCAGGTGCCACGGTGATGCTGTCGCCGGTATGCACCCCCATCGGATCGACATTTTCGATCGCGCAGATGATGATGCAATTGTCCTTGCGGTCGCGCACCACCTCCATCTCGTATTCCTTCCAGCCGAGGAGCGATTCCTCGATCAGGACTTCGGTGGTGGGCGAGGCATCGAGCCCGTCGCGGACGATCCGTTCGAACTCGGCCTTGTTGTAGGCAATGCCGCCGCCGGTACCGCCGAGCGTGAAGCTGGGGCGGATGATCGACGGCAGGCCGGTGCGTTCGAGCACCGCATAGGCCTCATCGACCGTGGTGGCGACGCCGCTGCGCGCGCTTTCGAGCCCGATCTTGTCCATCGCCTCGCGGAAACGCTGACGGTTCTCCGCCTTGTCGATCGCATCGGCATCGGCGCCGATCATCTGGACGCCGTATTTCTCGAAGGTGCCGTCGTTGAACAAAGCCAGCGCGCAGTTGAGCGCGGTCTGCCCGCCCATCGTGGGCAGCACCGCATCGGGGCGTTCCTTCTCGATGATCTTGGCGACGATCTCGGGAGTGATCGGCTCGACATAGGTCGCGTCGGCCATTTCCGGATCGGTCATGATCGTGGCGGGGTTGGAGTTGACCAGGATGACCCGGTAGCCCTCTTCCTTCAGCGCCTTGATCGCCTGCGTGCCGGAATAGTCGAACTCGCAGGCCTGGCCGATTATGATCGGACCAGCGCCAATGACGAGGATCGAGGAGATGTCAGTACGTTTGGGCATCTTGGTCCGTTATCATCTGAATGTGGAGGGGAAAGCCTTCGACCCGCGCGCGTTCGAACACGCATTGTATCGTGAGGTCGTTCTCTTCATTGATTTTTAGAAGCGAGAACGGGACGCCATCGAGACCATTTGCATCTTTCATGTAGAACTGCTTGGCACCGCATTGTCTCAGCAACTTGCCGCTTGTTTGAGCGATAGCTTCCATTTCATTTAGCTCATTGGGAGTAAGTGCACGTTCGGAAACGCTGAGATAGGGCTCGATGATCTTCTTGCCCGAAAAGGCAAAGTTAGTCGCCATCACAGCGACCGAAGATGTCGCGGCCCCCAAGGCAAACCAGATGAGGCGAGATCGCCTCACCCCAACATCCCCACGAACTTCTCGAACAGGTAGAAGCTGTCCTGCGGGCCAGGGCTTGCCTCGGGGTGGTATTGCACACCGAACGCCCTTTTGCCCGTGATCGCGATACCGCAATTGGTGCCGTCGAACAGCGAGACGTGGGTTTGCTCCACGCCTTCGGGCAGGGTCTCGCCATCGACCGCGAAGCCGTGGTTCATGCTGGTGATCTCGACGAGGCCGGTGCTCTCGCCCCACCCTTCCCCGACACGCTGGACGGGGTGGTTGGCGCCGCGGTGGCCCTGGAACATCTTGGCGGTCTTCGCGCCTGCCGCGAGGCCGAGCATCTGGTGGCCGAGGCAGATGCCGAACAGCGGCACATCGCGTTCGAGCAGGCCCTTGATCACCGGCACCGCATATTCGCCCGTCGCCGCCGGGTCGCCCGGGCCGTTCGAGAGAAACACGCCATCGGGCTGCAGCGCGAGCACTTCGTCGAGCGTGGTGCGCGCGGGCACGACGGTGACCTTCGCCCCCGCCTGCACGAGGTTGCGGAAGATGTTGTCCTTCGCGCCGTAATCGATCGCAACGACGTGCGGCTTGGTGGCCTTGGCTTCGCCATAGCCGAAGCCGAGCTGCCAGTGGCCGCCGGTCCAGTCTTCATTACCTTCGCGGGTCACGCCGGGGACGAGATCGAGCCCCTCGAGCCCGCTCCATTCGGCGGCCTGTGCCTTCAGTGCCGGAAGGTCGAATTCGCCGCGCGGGCTGTGCGCGATCACCGCATTGGGCGCGCCGGCCATCCGGATGCGGCGGGTCAGCGCGCGCGTATCGACGCCCGACAGGCCGATCTTGCCGTGATCCTTCATCCATTCGACAAATTCGTTCTGCGCGCGGAAATTCGAATGCGGGGTCACTTCCTGCCGCACCACGCAGCCCACCGCTCCGAGGCCGCGACTTTCATGGTCTTCCTCGTTCGCGCCGACATTGCCGATATGCGGGAAGGTGAAGGTGACGATCTGGCTGTCGTAGGACGGATCGGTCATCACTTCCTGATAGCCGGTCATCGCGGTGTTGAAGCAGACTTCGCCCACCGCGCTACCGGTGGCACCGAACCCCTTGCCCCAGATGACGGTGCCGTCACCCAGCACGAGGACTCCCGTCGCGCCTGAGGGTTGCGCGTGCGAAGATGCGGACAGGGCCATGGGCACTCCGGGTAAAAGTTTTCCAGCGATGTTGCTAAGCCTCAGCCGCTAGAGACGCGCAGCCGTTCCGTCAAGCGCAACACTTGGCTTTGCGGCAGCTTGTTCTACAGGACATATGAACCATCCACAGTCCAGCGCATAGAGGCCCCATGCTCCGCGAGAAAATCCAGTCCGAAACCGTTACCTCGATGAAGGCCAAGGACAAGGACCGCACCGCCGCGCTCCGCCTGATCGGCGCCAAGATCAAGGACCGCGACATCGAATTGCGCACCGTGGATACCAAGCCCGACGATGACGCCATGGTCACCGACGTGTTGATGAAGATGGCCAAGCAGCGCCGCGAATCGATCGAGATGTACGAAGACGGCGGACGCACCGAACTGGCCGAAAAGGAAAAGGCCGAGCTGGCGGTGATCGAGGAATTCCTTCCCCAGCAGATGAGCGAGGATGAAACGCGCGCCGCGATCGCGCAGATCAAGGCCGACCTCGGCGCGGAGGGGATGAAGGACATGGGCCGGGTGATGGGGGAACTCAAAGCCCGCCACGGCGCTACTCTCGACATGAGCAAGGCCAGCGGGCTGGTAAAGGAAGCGCTGTCATGAACCGATTGTTTCTCGCCCTTCCGCTGGCGGCGGCGCTGTCCGCCTGCGGCAGCGCGGACGAACCGCCCACCGACCTTGAAACCGCGCGCAGCGACGGCGAGGCGCAGGCGTTGGCGCGCAATATCGAAGCGGGCGATTTCCTCGACCTTGCGCTCGGCCCCAAGATCGCCGGGCCGCAGGGCGAGGAAGTGGAAAGCGCGCTTTCGAACGCGGAAGGCAATTTCGCCGACATGCGCAGCTTCGTCGCGTGCCCCGCAGCAATGGCAGTGTGCGATCCGCAGACCGCGCCGGAGGGGACCATCTATACCTATGTCCACGTCGTATTCCCCGGCGAGGACAATGAAGCGGGCACCGGCAGCGGCGAAGCCAACGATTCGTCCGATGTCGAACGTGCAACGTCCTTCCGCATGACACAGCCGGCGACCGGTTTCACTGGCGCGGCTGGCTATTCCAAGGATGAAGCGCTGGCCGCGATCGGCATGAAAGCGGACGTCGTCATCACCTGCGACGAAGGCGCGCTGGTATGGACGGTCAGCGCAGGCGACGGCGGCGACCAGTGGGAACAGGCCGAACCGCTGACCTTCTGGTGGCAATCGACCGTGCCGCCCGCGGGGCCCGCACCGGCCTATGCCATTCTCGCCAATTACACCCCCGCGACCGGCAGCGGCCCCTATCCCGCTGCGGCACCCGACGCAGTCAACGCCTGCCTGGCGCCATCACTCGACGGATCAGAGGATTGATCGCTTGACCAGACTGAAGAATTTCGCGGCACCGCTGGCATGCATGGTGCTGGCGGCTTGCGGGTCAAGCGAGCCCGAGCCCGTGCCGACCCCCACGCCCACCGTAGCCGCGCCGCGCACGCTGGTCGGTGCCGATCTCGACCTGTCGACGCTGGGCGCGCGCATCGTCGGCCCGCAGGGCGCGGAGATCGAAACCGCTCTCAGCAACGGCACCCGCCAGGTGGGCACGCTGGTGAGCTATGTCGCGTGTCCGGAAGGCATCGAAACCTGCAACCCCGGCGAATTGCCGGACGACACGGTCTATACCTATGTCCACAAGGTCACGCTGGCCGAGATCGATGACGTGGGCGCAGACGAGGCCATCGATGCGCCTGCCACCGGCGAGGCCCCGCCGACGCTGTTCCGCACGACGCGAAAGGTGAGCGGGTTCACCCAGTCGGTCGGTTATTCGACCGCCGAGGCCGAAGCCGCGCTGGGCGATCCCGACGCGATTTCGATCATCAACGACAATGGCAATCTGATCTGGCGAGTCGCCCGCGGCCCCGGCTGGCAACCCGGCGGCACGGTCACGCTGTGGTGGCGTTCGACCATGGCACCGCAAGGGCCGGCAGAGGCCTATCTGCTGGAAGTGGATGGCGAACAGATCGCTGCCACCGGCCCCTTCCCGCCCGAAGAGAAGCCTGTGGAGGGTTCGGCCGCGCGCTAGCGGTATACGCCGGGCTGCAGTAGGATAGCGCCTTCATGGCCCTGTCACCCCAATGGTTAGACGAATTGCGCATGCGGACCACGCTGTCCGCGGTGATCGGTCGCACCCTGCGGCTGACCAAGGCCGGGCGCGAATTCAAGGCCTGCTGCCCGTTCCACAACGAAAAGACACCGAGCTTCTACGTCAATGACGAGAAGGGCTTCTACCACTGCTTCGGCTGCGAAGCGCATGGCGATGCGATCCGCTGGCTGACCGACCAGCGCGGCCTCCCGTTCATGGACGCGGTGAAGGAACTGGCGGCCGAAGCGGGCATGGAAGTCCCCGCCCCCGATCCGCGCGCCGCCCAGCGCGCGGAAAAGCGCGCCAGCCTGCACGATGTGACCGCCGCGGCGCAGGCCTGGTTCGAAGGCAATCTGCGCGGTGCCGACGGATCGCAGCCACGTGCCTATCTGTCCCGCCGCGGGTTTTCGGACGCCACGATCCGCGAATTCGGCTTCGGCTATGCCCCGGGCGACCGGCAGGCGCTCAAGCGCGCGCTTGGACAGTTCGATGAAACCATGCTGAGCGAAGCCGGCATGCGGATCGAGGTCGAGGGCAAGGATCCCTACGACCGCTTCCGCAACCGGCTGATGCTGCCGATCCACGATGCACGCGGCCGGGTCATTGCCTTTGGCGGCCGCATTCTAGACAGCGAGGCCAACCCCAGCGCCCCCAAATATCTCAACAGTCCCGACACGCCGTTGTTCGACAAGGGCCGCACGCTCTACAATCTGCACCGCGCCGCCCCCGCCGCACGGCAAAGCGGGCGAATGATCGTGGTCGAGGGCTATATGGATGCGATCGCGCTGGCCAACGCGGGCATCCGCGAGGCGGTTGCCCCGCTGGGGACCGCGCTGACCGAGAACCAGATCGAATTGCTGTGGCGGCAGGTCGAGCGCCCGATCCTGTGTTTCGATGGCGACAATGCCGGACAGCGCGCCGCAATGCGGGCCATAGCGCGGGCGCTGCCCATGCTTCGCCCGGCGCATTCGCTGGCTATCGTGCGCCTGCCCGCGGAGATGGATCCCGACGACCTGATCAAGGACAAGGGCCCCGAGGCAATGGAGGCGCTGCTGGCGCATCCCGACAGCCTGCTCGACACGCTGTGGGAATTCGAACGCGCGGCCTCGCCGCTCAATTCGCCCGAAGACAAAGCCGGGCTGAAGGCGCGGCTGCTCGACCATGTCGACAGCATCCAGCACCCCGATATCCGCGCGCTGTACAAGCGGGAATTGCTCGAACGCTTTTCCGCCTTCGCCTTTCCGCCGCGCCACCCGCGCGAAGCGCGGCCGCGGGGGGACTGGAAGAAGTCCGGCTTCAAGCCGGCAGCCCCGACGCTGGCACCCGAGGCGCGCGAGCGGCTGATCCGCGCGATGCAGGGTGGCGCGCGCGACGCGTTGACCCGGGCGGTGATCGCCGGCCTGGTGCGTTTTCCCGAGCAGATCATGCGCCATGAAGACACGCTTTCGGAACTGGCGCGGCGTGATCCAAATGTCGGCCCCGCCATCGATTCGCTGCTTGAAGCTGCCGAGGCGCTTGATTTGTCCGCGCAATCGACCATATCGCTTGAAACAGGCCTACCCGCCCCACCGGAAAAAACCTTGTTCGCCTTCCTCGATGAAGGCACCGACCCGGATGATGCGCGCGAGGATCTGGCCGAAGCCGTGTCGTTGCTGGTCGAAAGGCCGGCGCTGGAATCCGCCCTTTCGGCGGCTACAGCGCGGTTCGAACGCGATCCTGAAGGCTCCATCGCCGAACAGGCCCGATTGCGCGAGCGGTTGTTGGCCCTTAACGAGCGGTTGAAGCGTTTTGGTCGCAGGAAGGCTGCAGCGGCCGACGAATCGGAATCATGATCCCCACGGGTGCGCGGCCCAAGGGCAAGACAAGACTGGACTGAATTACCTCATGGCCACCAAGTCGAAGACCAAGGACGACGGCGACGCTCCCCTGATCGATCTCAACGAGGCATCGGTCAAGAAGCTTATCACCAAGGCAAAGCGCAAGGGTTACGTCACTTACGACGAGCTCAACGATGCGCTGCCCCAGGGCGAGATGAGTTCGGACCAGATCGAGGATATCCAGTCCGCGCTGTCCGACATGGGCGTGCAGATCGTCGAAAGCGACGAGGAAGCCGAGGCCGCTGCCGAGGAAGCCGACGAAGTCGAAGAACTGGCGGCCAGCGCCAAGAAGGACACCAAGACCGCGGCGAAGCCCGCCGTCAAGAAGGCTGCCACCGGCGAACGCACTGACGATCCGGTGCGGATGTATCTGCGCGAAATGGGCGCGGTCGAGCTGCTGAGCCGCGAGGGCGAAATCGCCATCGCCAAGCGGATCGAGGCGGGCCGGGACATGATGATCATGGGCCTG
>Ga0209634_1002245_pt1 | contig 13617 bp, 6 predicted proteins | sample LinPmetageLP40_FD_184043 | JGI IMG/M metagenome (GOLD analysis project Ga0209634, IMG submission 184043) | Marine viral communities from the Pacific Ocean - LP-40 (SPAdes) (version 2) | ecosystem: Environmental > Aquatic > Marine > Oceanic | place: Pacific Ocean | collected 2010-08-26
GAATCTAGAGAGTTGTGACGATTGTCCCCCATCATAAAGTAATAGTCCTGATTGAATGTGTATTGAGCCAATACTTGTCCATTGATAGTCAATTGATCATCATTGATTATTACGCTCTCTGGATCATTGTGATCAAATAGCCTAATCACTTTTCCATAGGTTGCTAGTGTCTCTTGATTGATATCTATGATCATTCCCTGTTTAGGAATAGTAAGTGGGCCAAAGAAGTCTCCATTCCAAGGGAATAACTGAGCATTTGGAAAAATATTAGCCTCTGATTCTCCTGCATTTTTTGAAGCCTTTTTTACTGATGAGATAAAGGGCAATTTTTCTAATGCGGCTGCAGTTTCTGGAGTAGTATGTGCATAGGAGAGTACTTCATTAGCATTGCTATTTATCGTGCCATAATCTGCTATGTCATGTTTTTTCATCACTCTGGCATTGATAGGAGAGGTGGAGGTGATGAGATAGCTAAACTGCATTTTTTCAGGATTTTCACCAATCTGTCCATTGATGTATACTTGAGTATCTCTGACTTCGATCACATCACCAGGTACGGCAACACATCGCTTGATATAGTTGGTTTTGAGATCAATTGGGTAGTCGATCCATTTGTCTCGATTGTACTCTTCAAAATTATTCTCTGCTATTCCGGGAACATTGAATACCACAACATCATTTCTTTTGATAGACGTGAATCCTGGTAAGCGATAGCTAGGCAATTGAATAATATCTGAGTAAGAAGGTGCATCTGTGAACCAAATTTTCTGGTGAGTCAGTGGGAATTGTACAGGTGTGATAGGCGTCCTCGTTCCGTAGTGCATTTTACTTACAAATAGAAAATCACCTACCATCAGCGAGTTCTCCATCGATGGAGTAGGGATGGTGAAGGCTTCCATCATTGACCATCGTATAATTGTGGCAGCCACTACCGCAAAGCCAATTGCATCAGCCCACTCTCGTCCCCATGATTTTTTAATTTTCGGAAGTTCTGTGGCCTTGCCCTTATATTCTAAGTTCTGTGAGAGTGCAAGATATGGGAAGTAGAAAAAACTAAAAACTACTCCCAGTGCATGTTGGTAGAATTTGTCATATCCAAAGCTCTTCAATATATCAGTGAAAATTCCCATTGCCATAATAAGATTAATTCCTGGAATGAGGAATAATATAATCCACCATGTTGGACGTCCTACAATTTTTAAATGGGGAAGTATATTGTAAAGTGGAACATAAGCTTTCCAAGCTTGCTCTCCAGCTTTTTTAAAGAATTTGGACATCCCAAAAGCATAGGAGAAATGTAGTATGATGAAAATAAGTATTACAAAAATATTCATGTGATATGTTTTAGCTTGTTAGTGTTGCTGGTTTCAAAAATCTTACAAAGAAACTAGAATTTATTTATTGATAACTTCAAACCCACAACTTTGTCAGCGTTATGTGATCATCGGTGCACTGATGTTTTTTGAGTTTATTATTTTTTGATGCTGAATTCTGACAAAGTTGTGGGTTTAACTCATAAAGTCATCCATATTGAGAATCCCCTTTTTATCAATAATCCATGCTGCTACTAATACTGCTCCCATGGCGAACCCTTCTCTTGAATGTGCTTTATGTTCAACGGTTATAATGTCTGCATTTGATGTGTATTGGATAGCGTGTGTTCCTGGCACTTCTTCTTCTCTAATTGATTTTATTGGTAGTTGGTTTTTATCTGCTTTTACCTGAGCGTTCGTTTCCATCCAACTATCAATATTTTTGTTATTTGCAATGATTCCTTCTGCGAGCGTAATGGCTGTTCCGCTTGGCGAATCCTTTTTATGAATATGATGAATCTCTTCTATCTGTGGACGATAGTCAGGAAAATTCTCCATCAGTTTGGCCACCATTTGATTGATTTTGAAGAAGACATTGACACCAATACTATAATTGGATGCATAGAAGAACGTACCATCCATTTTTTGACATAGTTCTTCGACTTCAGCCAATTTTTCTAGCCAGCCAGTAGTTCCGGAAATTACCGGGATGCCTAATTCTAAACATTTACTAATATTACTAAATGCCGCTTCTGGCAGACTGAATTCTATGGCAACATCAATAGATTTAGGATTGACTTTACTAAAAACTTCCCAGTTGTCTTTTTGAATTTTGGCACTGATTTGATGCCCATTTTCTAGGGCAATTTTTTCAATAGCCCTACCCATCTTACCATATCCTATGATTGCAATATTCATTGCTTAATGGAAATTGAAGTTGATAGACAATCCTGCTTGAAGCTCGTTTCTCTGTCGAATCATTGGATCGAGTGATAATTTGAGGTTTTCATTCAAATCAAATTCCTTCAAATGAGCATCGATATGTGCGTCTACTACATTGAGTAGGTACCATATACCAGTCAATACCAGGTAGAAGTCACGCTCTCTTCGAGCTTTGTCAACAATGGTACGCAATTGATCTTCATTAAAACCAGATGGAGATTGAGCCTCTCCTGATTCTAAAATATCGAAAAGTTCTGAACGGAATTTTTTATGCCTTGTTTGATAGAAATTGATGCCATATCCAAGCCCAATAAAACCACCATAGATAATAGGCATTTTCCAGTACTTCTTGTTGTATGCTTGCCCCAGCCCAGGAACGACAGCTGAGTATAAGCCAGCTTTTCTAGGAATGAATCGCTTGGAATACATTTCGATGAGTTCCGCCTCTTCTAGTGACTTTTTATTCTTAATGATAAGGGGTGCATCAGTCAAAGTGCTGTCATTTGCCAAACCAGGAGTGACTTGCGCCTGAGAGATGGAAATGATTGCAAAGAGTCCAATAATTAAACTAACTAAGCACTTCATGAGTTGATTTTCAGAGATTGAGAATTTCTAGAATTCTATTTAAGTCTTCAATGGAGACAAAAGGGATCTTGATTTCTCCTTTTTTACCATCAGACTTTACGTCAACCTTTGTGCCAAAGTGTGAAGCAAGTTTCGACTGAAGTTGAACAACCTCTCTAGAGTTGCTTTTAGATACCTCTTTCTTTGCAGAAGTAGGTCTTTGTGAAGCCAATTGACGTACTAAATCTTCTACTTTTCTTACGGAAAGTTCTTCGGAGATAATTTTCTTAAATACTTCCAATTGGAGGGCTACATCCTCTATGTTGACGATTGCACGTGCATGTCCCATAGATATCTTTTGCTCTTTGAGCGCAATTTGGATGTCAGGGGGAAGTTTTAGCAGCCGTAAATAATTATTGACAGTAGTACGCTTTTTTCCTACACGATCTCCTAGCTCTTCTTGTTTGAGGTTACATTCGGTAAGAAGTCGCTGATAACTTAGCGCTATTTCGATAGAATTGAGATTCTCACGCTGGATATTCTCGATCAATGCCATCTCAAGCATTTGTTGATCATCTGCCGTACGTATATATGCTGGAAGAGTCGTTAGCCCTGCAAGTTTTGATGCTTGAAATCTACGTTCTCCAGAGATCAGTTGATATTCGTTAGTCTTTAGCTTACGAACAGTGACAGGTTGAATGATGCCTTGTACTTTGATAGATTCAGCAAGTTCGGCTAAAGCGTCTTGATCAAAATGCGTTCTTGGTTGGAATGGATTGACAACTATTTGAGAAAGCTTTATTTCATTCATTGATGCTGCCGGAGCTGCATCCTTCTCTACAATAGATTTTACTGCCTTGCTACTGTTAGATTTCTTTTGAGAGACGGGAGAGTCTTGCAATAAAGCTCCTAACCCTCTTCCTAAAGCATTTCTTTTCACTGGTTTTTTCTTTGTACTCATCACCTATCTCTTATTCCATGTCATTCTTTACCAAAATCTCTTTCGCAAGATTAAGATAGCTTACCGCCCCTTTGCTGACAGCATCATGAGCAATTACTGGCACTCCAAAACTAGGAGCTTCACTCAATCTAATGTTTCTAGGGATTATAGTATCAAAAACAATGCTTTTGAAATGTGTCTTTACTTCTTCAACAACTTGGTTGGATAACCTCAGACGGACATCATACATGGTAAGTAAGATACCTTCGATTTGCAATTCAGTATTGAGACGTGTTTGAATTATTTTGATGGTGTTCAATAATTTCCCCAAACCTTCAAGTGCAAAATATTCGCACTGAACGGGTACGAGTACGGAGTCAGCAGCTGTCAGCGCGTTGATGGTTATTAGCCCTAATGATGGTGAGCAATCTATGATCACAAAGTCATAATTGTCTTGAATGGGCTTCAGAGCAACGCGCATCTTTTCCTCGCGTTGTTCTGCATTGACCATTTCTACCTCAGCACCTACCAGGTCAATGTGTGAAGGTAGTAAGTCCAGGTATTCAATGTCGGTGCTGATGATGGTATCTTTGGCACTTACACCATCGACCATACATTCATATATACTGTGTTCTACTTCCTTTGGATCTATACCGATTCCAGAAGTAGAATTGGCTTGAGGATCTGCATCTACAATAAGTGTGCGATGCTCCAATGCTGCTAAACTAGCCGCTAGATTGATTGCTGTTGTTGTTTTTCCGACACCACCTTTTTGGTTGGCAATTGCAATGATTTTAGTCATTTATTCTTATAGTTTCCGTCCGAAGAGAATAGCCCTTTTTCAAAAATAATTAGCGTACAAAGATAGAAGTTTAATTGAATAATTTAAGCGCTGAGATTAAGTCTGAAGATGCCGAAACAAAAAAGGCTCTTCATGTTGAAGAGCCTTAATTGTTTAGTGAAAAAAATTATTTTTTCTTTTTCTTTTTCTGCGATTCCTTACTTGCTTTCATCGCGTCATCTATCCGTTGTTGGAATTTAGATTTTTTCTTATTGACATTGTTTTTTCTATTCTCATCTAAGATCGCTTTGATTTTGTCTTCATCGACAAATCTACGAATCACGGCTTGCTGTCCGAAGGTTACAATGTTGGCAACAAAATAATAGAAAGTAAGTCCTGCTGAAAATGAATTGAGGAAGAACAAAAACATGATCGGCATCATGTATGTAATTGACTTCATAGGGCCCTGAACCGAACTTACTTGGTTGTTTGACCAAGTGTATAAGATTGTAGAGGCAGTCATGAGTAGCGTAAATAAACTGACATGATCTCCATAAAATGGAATGACAAATGGCAAACTTAATACAGAATCATAAGTAGATAAATCATGCGCCCAAAGGAAGCTTTGTTGTCTTAGTTCTATTGAATTGGGAAAGAAGTAGAACAAAGCAAAAAGTATCGGCATTTGCAATACCATTGGAATACAACCACTGATTGGATTGACACCAACTTGCCGATAGAGTGTCATCTGTTCAGATTGTATTTTCTGCGCATCATCACCATACTTCTCCTTGAGTTTGTCTAACTCAGGCTTCAATACTTTAGTCTTTGCCATGGAGACATACGATTTGTACGATAGGGGAGACAATACAAGTTTGATTACTAAGACAAGAATCAAAATGATGATTCCATAATTGTCTATATATTTTTCAAAGAAATGAAACAGCTTAATGGTCACATACTTGTTCACCAAATTGACTGGAGGCCATCCTAGGTCTAAATTTTCTGAAAAACCAGGGGCTACTTTTTTGAGTATTTCATAGTTGTTTGGACCAAAATAGTAATTGAATTCTCCACCATTACCTTTAAGGTGATCAACGGGAATGCTCAAAGCTATGTTAGCGGTTTTTACAACCGTGGTATCACTTATATTGACATTCAAGGTGAATTTACCTTTAGAGAAGGCTTTTTTGGCAATGATCCCCGAAATGAAGAACTTCTGCTTCATCGCAGCCCAGTTCAAAGAGGAATTGATCTCTTCCTCATCATATTCCTCAGAGTTGAGTCCTATATCATCAAAATCTTCTTCGCTTAAATAATATGTTATAGAAGTTTTAGTGCGACTAGTCGAAATATCACTCTCTAATCTTTTCAGTTTATTGTTCCATACGAATTGCATTTGGTCGCTATCTACTAAGCCACCTAATCCAACTAATTGCACTTTGTATCCTATTTGATATCCAGTCTTAGGAAAAGAATAAATCTGTTTCACTTCTTGGCCGGAACCTATCACTGCCCTGTAGGTAAGATAAGTTGTGTCATTGGTGTTGTTCTTTGACATCGAGTAGTAAAGGTCACTCAAGTTGATTTCACGACCTGCGTGCTTTACAATCAATGATGTTTGACTGCTATTCTCATCCAACAATACTAAAGGACTAAAATCATAGGTTTTGAAGTCTTTGAGAACTACGTTTGTTATGCTTGCTCCTTTACTAGAAATGTCAACTTTGATGTTTTCATTTTCTAATGTTGTTTTCTCTTCTACTCCCGTTGCTGCCATAGCGAACATGCCAAATTTTTGGGTGTTGAGTTGGTTTGTTACTGAATCTGCAATTTGAGTACTTACATAAGAAGCACTGTCATCGGGAGGGACTTCTTGTGAAATCGCTACTTCTGTAGTGTCATTTGTAGGTAATTGCTCTGGAGTTGTTGGTTCTGGTGCCAGCCATGTGAAATAAACCAGCATCATTGCTGAAATTAGCACAAGACCAATCGCTTGATTTCTATCCATAATTATTGATAACTAAAATGTGGCTGCAAATTAAGCCTGTGTTTTCTTATTCTCCAAAGCCGCCTTAACGAATTTTACGAATAAAGGATGTGGATTTTGGACTGTACTCATCAATTCGGGGTGATATTGTGCTCCTACGAACCAGGGATGATCTTTTAACTCAATTATTTCCACCAAATTATTATCTGGATTAATTCCTGAGGCAATCATCCCTGCCTTTTCCATTTTCTCTAAATAGGCATTGTTGAGCTCATATCTATGGCGGTGACGTTCCGAAATGTTTTGCTTACCGTAAATATTAAAGGCTTTAGTACCCCGCTTTATTTTACATGGATAGGCTCCTAATCTCATAGTTCCACCCATTTCTGTGACCTTCTTTTGCTCTTCCATCAAGTCAATGACTGGGTGCTTTGTCTTAGGGTTCATTTCAGAAGAACAAGCACCCTTTAAATTGAGAACATTTCGAGAAAATTCAACAACGGCACATTGCATGCCAAGACATATTCCAAAAAATGGAATATTATTTTCTCTGGCGTACTTTACAGTATTTATTTTTCCCTCAATCCCCCTTTCTCCAAACCCTGGCGCAACTAAAATACCATCTAAATCACCTAGTATTTCTTTAGCGTTGTGTTCGGTAATGCTTTCGGAAGAAATCCATGCAACATTGACTTTACATTCGTTCTCAGCCCCTGAATGAATAAACGATTCCGCAATAGACTTGTATGCATCCGGTAATTCTACATACTTACCGATCAAACCGATATTTACCTCTGAAGTTGGATTTTTTAGTCTTCCGAGGAATGACTTCCATTGTTCCAGATCTGGTTCTTGCTTGGTAGATACTTTGAGTTTTGTAAGCACTCTTTCTGCTAATTTTTCTTTGCGCATCAAGAGCGGTACGTCATAAATGGTTTCAGCATCCAATGCTTCAATCACATTATTCAGTTGAACATTACAGAACAGTGCTAACTTCTTTCTGATCTCCATTGGAAGATGTTTTTCAGATCGACAAACCAATATCTCTGGCTGAATACCTGCTTCTAAGAGTTGCTTTACAGAATGCTGGGTAGGCTTGGTTTTAAGTTCTTTAGCGGCACTTAAGTAGGGTATCAGCGTCAAATGAATAACCATTGAGTTGCTAGACCCTAAGTCGTATTTCACCTGCCTCACTGCTTCAATAAATGGTAATGACTCTATATCACCCACACATCCACCGATCTCAGTAATTACAAAGTCAAAATCACCGTTCTCCCCCAATTTCATTATATTGTGCTTGATCTCATCAGTAATGTGAGGAATCACTTGCACGGTCTTTCCTAAGTAGTCACCCCTTCTTTCTTTGGTGATGACGTTATTATAGATTCTGCCAGTAGTGATATTATTAGCCTGAGAAGTAGGCGTGTTAAGGAATCGCTCATAGTGGCCTAAATCTAAGTCAGTTTCTGCACCATCATTGGTGACATAGCATTCGCCATGTTCATATGGATTGAGAGTTCCAGGATCAATATTGATATATGGATCAAATTTTTGAATGGTAACAGAATATCCACGGGCCTGTAGAAGTTTGCCCAAAGATGCCGAAATGATGCCTTTGCCTAACGATGAGGTCACTCCTCCTGTAACGAATATGTACTTTGCAGATGCCATAAGTGGGGTTTGAACTTTTGTTTACTTATGGGATACAAAGGTATTCTAAATGTTTGGTTTATTGAAATAATGTTGGTTGAATTTATTGACTTGTATGATGTCCTTTCTTATTATTGAATAATAATGTGTTATTTCCTAATCAGTAAAAAGAAAGGGCTATAATTTTTAGATGAAAATTTTAGCTATTCCTTAACTAGATGTTTTAAGTTTTATTCCCTATTTTCACGCAATCAGCTGTTACCTAGTGGCTTTAGAAAGTATATATCGTCATGCCAAACTCGTTTATATAGATGCTAAATAGACTCGCTTACTTACTTCCGTTGAAATCTCTTTTTGTTGGGTTGTTGTTGATACTTTGTTCATATTCTTATGGCAGTGCTGAATTAGCTTTATCTACTGTTAACGAGGAAGAATGCATCGATGATGAAATTGATACAAAAAGCAATGAACCCACAATAAACGAAGTTTGCACAGTTGATAATGCATTTGCTGCTCCGAGTGTCACCGATATATATATGAGCGGGACAATGGAGAGAAATTACACATTGACTGCCAATTACACCTATGTGGCCAATCCTGACCCGGAAAGCGGCACTACTTTTAGATGGTTTAGATATGCCAATCAATTTATTCCATTGGGAGATGCCAGCAGAGTTCAAATCGGAACCACTCAATCATATATAGTAACTAATGCTGATGTTGGCTTTCATATTTCTGTTGAAGTTACTCCTAGGGATAATATGGGTGCAGTTGGAGCTCCAGTTGAATTTGCTCCATGGGATATTGCCAATAGTAACGAGGTACTACCCTTTTCAGGAAATTGTTCTGCGCCAAGTTCATTTGCACAAAATTTTGTACCAGTGACTAATAGGTGCTCACCACGAGATGTCAACTGGACGGTTAGCTATACTGGTATAAATGCCAGGTCTGATTTTCTACCTAGAATTTATTTAGACTGGGGAGATGGAATTATTGAAGACTTTGTCCCAGTTTTAACTAATACAAACCCACCTACTACATTTCTAGAAAAGGTTAATCTTGTAAAGCAATCTGCTCAGACTTGGGAAATTTCAGAAAGTCATACGTATGATTATGATGGAGGTAGTGCGGCACCAGTAGATTTGTCATGTACATATGCACCAGTAGCATATTATGGAATAGGGACTACACTTGAATGTCGTACAGCTGATCAAACAGTGGCCCTTGCTGTTTGGGATAATATCTCAAATACTGATCTGGGTACACATGAAACGGATCATGACAATACTTCAGCTGGAGTTGAAGTAGCAGAAACTGTGGAGATTTGCCGAGGAGATGATTCAGCGATAAGATTAATCGATAATAGTACTTTCAATTGTGTGCCAACGGCTAATGGTGGGAATGAAGATGTCAATTCTAATCAAGAATCTCGCTGGGTCCAATGGGTATATGGTACAGCTAGCAATGTTACAACTGGTGCTGGTGCAACAGAAAAAATAATTATTGATGGAGTATCATATGACAATGCTCAACTTCCAATTTATGGCACTGCTACGGTTCAGGCACCTAATGTAACTAACCCAAATGCGATTACAGCTGATATTCAAATGCCTACCTCAGCCAATGCCACAGAAGTATTTGAAGTGACAATGAGAAGTTGGAATACATGTAATCCGTTTAATCAATTGGCAGATGATGCAAATCCAACACAAGCAGTACCTGCTTTGCAAATTTTTGATATTTACGATCCAGCCGCAGCTCCTGGCGCAGGTACACCAAAAAGACAAGATGGTGGTAGTGGTTCATTTTATGCTCATGATACACCGGTATCGAGAACTTTTGATATTGTAATAACTGCAATACCAGCTCTGCCAACCACAAATAATCCTAGCCTCTGTGAAGATGCCGTGGATGGAAGTTTTAATATTACTGCCACTGGTGCTGTAGGCGCACAATTCACGTGGTATAAGGACGCAGCTTTAACCCAAGTACTTCAGGGACTAAGTGCTGATAATACCTTCAATCCTGTGACGGAGGGACCAGCTATTGATCGCATCAATAAAAATGTCGCAATAAGTACAGTATTCAATAGGTATGTAACACAAACGGTCACAGGAACACAGGCATGTACAAGCCTTCCTCAAACAATCACTATTCAAATTGATGCTCTTAACACGGCTGGAACGATAGCACATCCATTAGGTGCTACACCAAACGCCATTTGCTCGGGTGATGACCCCGCAGCATTTACAAGCACTACTCCAGGCACTGGAGGAGGGCCAGGTGGTACTTTCACATATCAATGGCAGTCATCTACCACATCTGCGGGTGCAGGATTTTCGAATATAGGAGGGGCAAATGGAGCAACATATGATCCGCCTGCCCTCGTTGTACAAACTTGGTTTAGAAGAAGAGTGAGTTCAGGACTATGCAACAATCGTCAGTCCAATGTAATGGAGTTTACAGTTGATACTCCCGTTACAGGAGGATCAATTGGCAATGCACAAACTATTTGTACAGGTGGCAATCCAGCCGTAATAACTAACACGGGATCCTCAACAGGTGGTAACGGTGCTTATGGTTATTTGTGGCAAGAGTCATCCGCCATTGGCGGGCCTTATAATCCGGCAGCTGGCGCTAATAACCTCATCACCTACGATCCTCCAGTTCTGGCAACAACGATGTTTTATAGAAGGTTAGTTTCTTCAGGAGTTTGTGCTCCTGGCACCGCACTATCAAATATTATAGAAATCACAGTTGATCAGTCGGTAGTTCCTGGAGTGGTGAATAATCCTCAAACGATTTGTGAGAATGATAACCCGACTATTCTTGGTGAGACAACGCCCCCTAGTGGAGGGGATGGCGTAACATATACCTTTTCGTGGGAGCAGTCTGCAACAGGCGGTGGTGTCGGGTTTGCTGCGGCAGCGGGAATAAATAATGCTGCAACATACGATCCTCCGGTGTTAACATCAACAACATTTTATAGAAGAAGAGTATCCTCTGGAGTATGTGCAGATGATTTTAGCAACGAAATAGAAGTTACGGTAAATCCGCTTCCCACCGCTACGGTTTCTGGAGCTGGAGCCGTTTGTGCAGGCAATCCAGCACCAGACATTGTATGGAATTTAACAGGTGCACAAAATTTTGATTTCACTATTACTTTAACTCCTGGAGCACCAATTGTGGTGGTAGGGCACAACAGTAACACATATACTATTTCAGCGCCTAATCCAGGGGTAAGTACAGATTATGAAATGACAGCTTTACAGGATGCAAATACTTGTGTAGCAATTGCGATGGGTGGAATAGCATCAGTAACCATAAGCCCAGTAACACCACCTTCTGTTAATACCTATATTCCTGGAGCGGATGTATGCGATGATGGAGTTGCAACAATAGCACCTAGTTTAACTGTAGATTTGGACCCTGACCTGGCCCAAGATTACGACATCACATACAATATTTATAATTCGGTACCCACATTGTTGGGTACTAGAGTGATTTCAGTTATGAGTACAGCGTTAGGAGTGTTTACTATTCCTACTGATTATACAGATGTTACAAGTTTGAATCTTACTCCTGACACCTATGAATATGAAATCACTTCAATAGTAAATACGACTACTGGCTGTAACGCCACTGCATTGCCAACATCTCAGTTTATTACAATTAATATGCGTCCAAATAATCCAACGAACCCAATGAATGCTTTTGCATGTTCATCAGGAGGAGGAGCTGCACTGAGCGTTGACGACCCAACTCCAGGCTTTACAATCCAATGGTTTTCGGCATATACAAGTCCAGCCATTAATACACCTGTGAATGCTGGTGACGGTGTAGTAAGTGGCACCAGAAACGTGACTTTCACACCAACGCTTTCTACAACGGCTACTTACTTTGCCTCGGTGGTTACTGATGCAACCAGTTGTTTGAGCCCTGGTGCAGTTTCAGTTACAAATACGGAGGATGATGAGCCTACTGCAGCTGTTGATTTTCCTGATTTTGCCACGTGTAATACAACTGCAACACTTACGGCAACACCAGCCGACAATGGAGGTTCCGGTCTCTGGACCGTGGGAGGAGCTGTTTACTATGAGTCTTTTCCTTCTTCAGACAACGGCATGGGTATTATAGGCCCCAACCCACATGCAATCAGCTTTACTCATCCTGATGCCAATTGGTCAGTTTCAACATCAACCGTAAACGATCTGTTAGCCGTTACTGATTGGATAAAAGTAGATAATGGAAGGATGTCAGCACGTGATGTTAATAGTACTGAAGTTGTTTGGGAATCAGAAGTTGTAAACTTGACTGGAAGCGTTGATATTTCAGCTGATATCGCTGAAACAGGAGTTCAAGCTGGGACAGATTATATTAGAGTATTTTATAAAATCAATGGTGGAGGAGAAATTCAATTTGGTGCTATTAATGACGATGCAGCGGTAGATGGAACGTTTGAAACTGTTTCAGTAGGTGGTATAGGTGCTGTTGGGAATACACTGCAAATTGTTATGCGAGCCAGAAATAATGGTGCTACAGACGAACATTGGCTTGACAATGTAGTTGTATCGAATACTGGAACTTCCTTACCGGTGATCGCTGATACCAGTGATCCGATCTCTGGGGTCTCTAATCTTCAAGTAGGGGCAAACACATTCACCTGGACAATTTCCAGTTTACTGGGCGCATGTGCTGCTACCAATGATCAAGTCATCATTACAAGAAATCCGCTACCAGACGCCCTTGACCCATTGCCTGAATTGTGTGAAGATACTTTTGGATCGACTGACGCTACAGTAACAGCTGCATATCTGGCATCTATGCCAATTACAGATGGTGTTACCGGAATTGTAAATTCAACGGATAGAACAGTTTTGTTTTTTACCGACCTAGCTAGGACAATAGCCGTTCCTGATCCATATTTAGTATCATCAACCGATATTATATATACACGTGTTACTAAAACAGATCTCACACCTAATTGCGTCCAAGATGGCACAATTACGTTTACTGTAAACAGTCTTCCTGTAGCCACTGATCAAGTTTTTGAAGTTTGTGAAGAATCTGTTGGTAGTAATAATAAAGACAACAACGACCTTCCCGTGCTATTCAATGATCTTGTTACTGGAATAGTTGGATCTATAGGAAGGACAGTCACGTGGTATGTTGATCCAGGAGGGGCAGTCACCGGACCTGGAGATTTGGTGACAGCTGTGCCGACACCGAATGATGTGGACTTAGTCGTAGACGGTACATTCTTTTATGCCTTGATTGAGAATACAACTACTAATTGTCAAAATGTAGCATCTGTCGAGTTTGATATCAAACCACGACCAACACCCAATCCTATAACAGGACAGCCTAATGTCTGTGCAAGTTCAACCATTATTATTTATCAATTGACTACTGTTACGGCAGGGTCAACTTACAACTG
>Ga0209634_1002246_pt1 | contig 13614 bp, 7 predicted proteins | sample LinPmetageLP40_FD_184043 | JGI IMG/M metagenome (GOLD analysis project Ga0209634, IMG submission 184043) | Marine viral communities from the Pacific Ocean - LP-40 (SPAdes) (version 2) | ecosystem: Environmental > Aquatic > Marine > Oceanic | place: Pacific Ocean | collected 2010-08-26
GCTACAAATACTTCAGAAATAACATTAAGTGAAGCGGCAACATCCGCTGGTTACAGTAAGAGAGGTAGAGCAATGTTCACCGACTCTTTTGCACCAGCAGAGTGGAGTTTTAACACTTACATGAGACCTACAAAGTCAGGTAGTAACGCAAAATATGTATCAGGCGACCATGCCGATGCAGCAAAACATTTTGCAGTAGAAGGCCCTTTATGGGCAGCTATGGGAGCGACAGACTATGATAAAGCTTGCGGCGGAGACGCTTTCGGTGGAACAAATAGTCAAATCTTTAATTTTGCAAACTCAAACAATGTACAAGTTGGATCTTTCAATATGTACTTTGTTCTAGGAGCAGCAAAAGATGCAACTAGCGCACTATATACTACAGGTACTGACGGAGTAACAATTTACAAATTAGCAGATTGTTCAGTAGGCTCGGCTTCAATTGACTTTGATATTGAAGGAATCGCACAAATCGGTTGGTCTGGAAACGGCAAAACAATCGAAGAAGCGGCTTCTTTAAATACTGAAGCTTCAGGAGCTACAGCAAAAGGTTTAATTAGAGAAGGAGTAGATACTACTTCTAACTTTATTAGACAAAAATTAACAGACTTATCACTAGTCTATGATGCAAGTGAAGTAGCAGGCGCAGTCGGATCTTTAGGTAGTTCAGACGTAACCTTTGCAGTTACTCTAACAGGTGGAAACATTACTGTAGAGAATAACAATACTTACTTAACACCAGAAACAATCGGACAAGTAAACTTACCTTTAGGGCATGTTACAGGTACAAGATCAGTTTCAGGTAATTTCACTTGTTATCTAAATGATGTGGCAAATGGGTCTTTAGACTTATTTGAGAAACTTCAAGAATCAAGAGGCGTAATCACTAACGCTTTTGCAATGACATTCAATATCGGTGGCGGTAGTAATACTCCTCGAGTTGCAGTAACATTGCCAAAAGCTCACTTAGAGTTACCTGCCCATGATTTATCAGATGTAATATCTGTAGATGTAGCCTTCCATGGTTTATCAACAGACTTATCATCAGCAACAGCAGCGGACGCTACCAACGAAGTATCAGTTACTTACGTAGGAGCTTAATAATAAACTGAGTGTATGGGGAGTCATTTCCCCATACATTTTTTTAATAGGAATAAACAAATGACAACAGAAAATAAAACACCAGTAGTATCGCTTAAGAGTTTGTTAACTCCAAGCAAGACAGTAGGAGTAGACTTTCCAGGAGCGGAAGGATTTACGGTAAAACTCACTTATTTAGCAAGAGAAGAATTGCTAAAGCTTAGAAATAAAAGTGTATCACAAAAGTTCAATAAAAAGACAAGGGCATACGAAGAACAGCTAGATAATGATAAATTCTTAACTGAATACTGCAAAGCAATCATAAAAGGCTGGTCAGGCTTAAAATATAAATACTTAGAAGAGCTTCTATTAGTAGATATTAGCGAAGTAAACCCAGAAGACTTTTTAGTATGGAACAACGAAAATGCAGAGTTACTTATGAAAAACTCTAGTGATTTCGATGAGTGGGTAAGTGAAACTGTCGGAGACCTGGAAAATTTTACCAAGACCAAGTAAGTTTAATACTTGGGATGATAAAGAAACAGTTTTCTGAGGATATTGATTTAGACAAATACCTTGCAGTCTGCGAGCAACTGAATCAAGATCCTGATCCCGATAGAATGCCTCCTGAGATGAGAGATTATCCCTTAGAGGTCCAACAATCATTTATGCTACATAGCATATTAACTGATAAGTGGGACGGGGCAAGTGGTATGTATATGGGCAAAGATTTTGCTCCTATAGGTACTTACTTAGACACCTTCGATATCGAGGACAAACGCACAGCAATCTACTTTTTAGCTCATATAGAAAATGAGAACTCAAACTCTATAAATAAACGAGTCAAAGACTCACAGAAGCAAGCTGATTTGTCAGCAAAAGCAAAAGCGAGAAGCAGATAAAGGTAAATAATGGCTAAAATTAAACATACCGTTGAAATCGATTCAAAGACTAAGAATCTTAAAAAGACTTCAAAGGAAATAGATGGAGTAGGGAAGAGTCTTAGAAAGACTAGAAAATCGGCACAATCAGCCGACCGTTCTCTAAAAGGTGCTGCACAGGCATCTTCTAATACAACCAAAAACTTTTCTAAAATGTCCCAAGGTATCACAGGGGGACTTGTTCCTGCCTACGCTACTTTAGCCGCTAACTTATTTGCCCTTGACGCAGCCTTTAGATTCCTAAAAGGTGCGGCAGACTTTCGTGTATTAAGAGAAGGACAAGTAGCTTTTGCTGCTGCAACAGGTATCGCGTACCAGTCCTTATCAAAAGATATTCAGGCAGCTACTCGAGGAATGATTAGTTTCTCAGAAGCTTCACAAGCCGCAGCCATTGGTAGAGCAGCAGGACTTTCTTCAGGACAATTAAGAGAACTATCAGAAGCCGCATTTACAGTTTCAGTTGCACTCGGTAGAGATGTAACAGACTCATTCAACAGATTAGTAAGAGGTGTTACTAAAGCGGAACCAGAACTATTGGACGAATTAGGTATTATATTAAGACTAGAAGAGGCATCGACAAAATATGCAGCCGCACTAGGTCTAAATAAAAACCAGCTTTCAATATATCAAAAATCACAAGCAGTTGTAAACGAAGTACTTGGACAAGCAGAAGAAAAGTTTGGAAAGATTAATGAAATCATGGATCCTACTGCGAATGCTTTAGCACAGGTAGGTATCGCTTTCGATGAACTACTCAATACTGTCAGACCAGCTATTGCTGCTATCGCAGAACCAATGGCTAAATTTATTGCAGGTAATACAACCAATGCAGCAATTGCAATGGGGTTATTTGCATCTTCTATCCTTAAAAGTCTAATCCCTAGTACAAACGAATTACGAATACGTCAAGCAGACGCAGCTGAAGCTAGGATAGCTGAAATAGAAAGATTAAAAGCTAAAGAAACTGAATTAGCAACCAAGATGCAGCAATTAAAGAACTTAAGTCCTTCTCAGCGTAAATTTGCAAGTAAGATAGGATCTGATAGATTAGGACAAGGTGGAAAGATTGGTAAAGCTTTGGCTGATGGCAAAAAATTAAGTAAAGCACAAATTTCTAATTTACATTCACAACACTCAAGAGAAGTTGGAATGTTTAAAGACATGAGTAATAAGAAAAGAATTTACTATAAAAAAATTCTTAATCAAATGACTCATGACTATCAAGGTTTTACCACAAAGGTTGCGGTAGGAACATCAAAAGTTACTACCGACTTTAGATTAAAATGGATGGCAGCTTCTAATGCAGTAAAAGGCATGTTAGCAACAGTAAGTGCAGCAGCAAGTAAAGTAGGAATGTTTTTATCAGGAATGTTGGGATATGTTGCTATTATTGGTATGGTATTTATGGGCTTTAAAGCTTTAATGCAATACCTTAATAAAGACGCTAATAAAATACTAGAAAACTTCAATGAAAGAGTAGATGCCAGTAGAGAATCTATAAAAACTTTAAATGAAGAATTATTAAAAATGTCTCAAGTAAGGGCAGACGGATTAATAGGTAGTGGAGAGCAAAGTTTATTACATACTTTTGAAGCAGTACAAAGTGTTGACTTCGGAAAAATAACAGGAGACTTATTATATCTAGGAAGAATATCAGATATTAATTCTGAGAAGTTTAATGAATTAGAAGGTGAGTTTGCAACTACAATTAATACTCTTTCAAAATTAGATAGTAGGTTTGCAGAGTTGAACGAGCAAATAATGAAAACTGGTAAATTAACTCCTGCATTAACTATAGAGATGCTTAAACTAAAAGATGCGATAGGTGCTGAAGGTGCTGCTATTAAAGCTTTGAATAACAATGCTAAAGAAATGGTAAAACAGCAAAATAGAATATCCCAATCTTTACCTAAAGTTCCTTTTCAAGATATGTTAAATTTGTTTGAATCTAATATTCAACAATATAAAGAGCTAATAAAAACACAAAGTCAGTATCAAGCCCACTTAGATCGTGAGACTGCTAAATTAAAATTATATACTTTCTTCCAAACACAAGCTGTAGAGCTACAGAAGAAGATCGCAGCAGGTAAAACACTATCAATGTTTGGAGACTTAGCGGGAATGACTACTTTAAATAAAACACTAAAAGTAGAAGAAAAAAGATATAAACTTCAAGGAGACATGCTTAAACTAGATGAGTTAAATCTTCAAATAATGACAGAGACAGATGATAAAAAACTCAAAAATTTAAGACAACAAATAGACGCCCAGTATCAAATAATTCAAGGTTCAAAAATGGCTCTTGACTTAGAAGAAAAAAGATCAAGCTTAATGTTTGAAACTTATCATACAGTATATAAAGACTTAGAAACAAATCTTGGAAAAGCTATAGGAGCAGGCATGAGAGGAGACTCTAGTATGTTTGATAATATAGGTAAATCTTTCACAACCACAATAACTGACGCTCTTGGAGGATTTCTTTCAGAACAACTATTAGAAGATACAATAGGACAAATATTACCTACAGGTAAAACAGAAGCAGAAGAATTACAAGATGCTGCAACAAGACATGGAGAAATAATAAAGAAAAATATTTTATTAAGCGGATTCTCACATGGACTAGAGATTAAAGACGCAGGAACAGCAATAGAAAATAATTTAAGAACTATTCAAAGAGAAATCTTAGAAGGCGAAATTGCAGTAGAGAAACAAAGAGGATTAAGATTAAAAGGAGATTTGGAATCACATAGAACGAAAATGGAAACAATAGGTTCGTTGGATAGTGAAAGCGAAGTAAAAACTTTGGCAGAAGATCCCAAAGCATTTGCAAAATTTATGCAGACTGATACCTTAGGTAATATGGGAGCAGGTGCAAGAAAACAAGCAGAACATCTTATAAACTTAAAAAAATCGTTAGAAGGCAAAGATGGAGATATGTCAAAAAGAGGACAAATACTTCAGAGGCCAGATGGTTCAATGGTTTTCATGACTTTTGAGGAAATTAAGAAAATTTCAAGTCATGAAAAAAACTATGCAGGAGAAACATATAGTTTCCTTCCCCCAGGTTTGGAACATGCCAATATGGGTAAACAAAGTGGAGATAAGCACTTAAAGAATATTGATCGATTAATTGATAACTTAATGTATGAAGGGGATAAAGAAAGCTTTACTGGTGACTATTTAAATAAATTACTAAGCGAAGTGCCTGCGAGAGCAGAAGAGTTTATGAAAGCAGAGGACACCAGTGCTTCTCTTACTACTGCTATAGAAGGAAGCAAAGGTAAAGTTGAAGCCTTTGAAAAAACCAAAACAAATTTAGCAAATGTTTCTACTGAAAAAGAAACTAGTCAGCTAGAAGAACTATGGAATAATTTGGGAGATGGAAAAATGGGTATAAACCCAGCAACAGGTAAAGTAGAATTTAAACAACCAGAAGAGCCAAACAAAACAGGTGGAGGAGAAAATAGTGATGGAACTGTTCCTTATAAAGATGACGGAAAAGAGCGAAGAGACGAATTCAGTAAAAACTTAAATCAATTCTCTGGTGTTATAGGCATGATGGGATCTTTAACAGGAGAAGAACAAAAGACAGCAAAAATAATGGCAAAAGTTGCTCAGATTCAATTAATGATTGTTGCCTATGAAAGAGCAAAAATGGCTATAGACCAAGGCGGCGGAAAACTATTAGGCACTATAGGAAAGTTCTTTACAGGAAAAGTACCTGTAGGTAGAGACGGTGGAATAATGAGCGGAGGCTATAAGTCTTTTGCAGGTGGAGGTGTTTCAGATGGACCAAATTCAGGTTACGGAGCAGTACTACATGGTAAAGAAGCAGTAGTACCTCTTCCAAATAATAGAAGTATACCTGTAGAAATGAAAGGAAAAAACAACGGACCTGTGAATACAACAATTAATGTAAACATGGCAGATGGCAGTTCAAATACTACTAGTGATGAAGAAACAGGAAAAGAATTTGCACAAGCAGTTAATATGGCTGTACTAGAAGAAATAGGCAAACAACAAAGACCAGGAGGGCTACTAGCAGGATAATATGGCAATAGGATTTAGCAACGGAAGTGTGACATTTAGACCAGATAAAGGTTTTACTAGAAAAAATACACCAAAGATATTTAAAACAGAATTTGGAGATGGCTATGAACAAAGAATAGCTAATGGTATAAATAATTTACAACAAGAATTTTCAGTAAATTTTGCAACAAGAACAAAAGCAGATATAGATGATATAGCAGACTTTTTTGAACTCAAAGGAGGAGTAACTGCTTTTGATTATACTTATGCAGATAGCAATGAAAGTGGTGGAGAAAAAACAGTAAAAGTTATTTGTGATGACTGGCAACAGACTTGGGAGTATTCAGAGTACTACTCTTTAAGTTGTACTTTTAGGAGAATATACGAAGCATAATGTCTGAAAAGATAATAGTAAAGGATTTACAGAAGTTAGACCCAGGCTCAGAACTGATACAACTATATGAGCTTGAATTTGTAAAAGATAACTTCGCATATTTCACTAGTGGAGTAGATGATGACGTATCTACTTCTCTTAGAATGAGAGACTTTAATACTAATTCTACTATTCGTACTTATATTCCTATTCCTGTAAAGGCAGATGGATTTGAATTAAAGAACGACGGAGCTATTGCTAGACCTTCAATTACTATGGCAAATATAACAAGCGCTCTTAGTGACGCGGTAGGTTTTGACTATCATGAGTTAATTGGATTAAGAGTAATTAGAAGATTAACTCTTAAAAAGTATCTATATGGAGAAACAGGAGATGCAAGTCCTCCCATAGAATTTCCAAGGTCTATATGGGTAATAGATAGAATTAAAGCAAGATCTAAAGCAGCTGTAACTTTTGAATTAGTTGCACCTTTTGATATACAAGGAGTGACTCTACCAGCAAGAAATGTCTTAGCGGAGAGATGTCCTTTTATGTATCAAGGAGCTAGTGATCACTTAGATGAATGGCAAAAAGCACAAAGTGGCTGTAATTGGCATCTAGAAGGGAAAATAAAAGCAGGAGGTACTGGCACAGAATATACAGTTTATGTAAATCAAGATGATGAATATATAGTGCCAAGCACGACTACTTTTACAACATACTCTAGTGGTGCTATTACTATAAATACTTATTACAAGACTACTAAAACAACTACAAGATTTAATGCAGATGGCACCAATTCAAATGTTACTGTAACAGACTATTGGCAAGCTGTAAAATCTACAAGCTCACCAGGAACACCAGCAGATAGTAATTTTAACTTTAAGAGAATAAGAGTATACTCGACATACTCTCATGGTACAGAATACTTTAGCTTTTTAGATGATAGAGATAATAGTTATGTAAAGTTTACTGACAATGTTTCTACTTCCTCTACTAACGGTAAAACACTACTATGGAAAGCGAAAGCTCCAAGTGACGACCAAGCTCCTGGACACGGAACTTATTGGGAAAGAGGAGATGGGTGCAGTAAGACTACTACAGGATGTAAAAAAAGATTTGGATTTAATCCAATTAGTTCTGGCACAGCAACGAGTACAGGAAAGAACGCTACAAATACAAGTGTAGAACTTCCGTTTGGGGGATTTCCAGGAGCAAGATCCTTCTCGTGATGGATTCTATATTTCATCATGCTGAGCAATGCGCACCTAGAGAATGTTGTGGACTTGTTGTAGAAGAAAATAATAATAAAATTTATATTCCTCTCAAAAATATTTCAGAAGAAAAAGATAGATTTGAAATGGACGCAAAAACTTTCGTTACATATCAACTCAAATCAAACATAAAATATGTTGTCCATAGTCACTACGATGAAGATTGTAAACCGAGTCAACATGACATAGATAATTGTAACGCCGTTGGTATACCATACTTAATCGTATCATATCCTGACAAAGACCACTATATTTTGGAACCAAATTATGACTAGAACAATACACTTAATGGGAAGAATGGGACAACTCTTTGGAGAGACTCATAGACTTAACTGCGAAACTGTCCAAGAGGCAATGCATGCTCTCGACTGTATGAAAGGAGGAGTTAGAAGATACTTACTAGAATGTACTGATTCTGATGTTCAATTTACTGTTCAAAAAGGAGAAGACTTTATGGACTATGATAATATTGGACATAATTTAGGTAAAGATGATTTAATTATTACTCCAGTTCCTAATGGTAGTAAGAAAAATAAGATTTTAAAAATAATTGTAGGAGCTATTCTTATATACATAGGTTTTATGATAGGAGGAGCCAAAGGTGCGAGCGATATGGCGAAATTTGTGGGTGCAGCTCTATTTAGCACAGGTATGCAGTTAGCCTTAACAGGTATTATAGAACTAACAATGGATGACCCCGATGAGTTGAAAGAAGAAAAGAGTTCATTATTCAACGGCCCAATAAACACAACAAAAATGGGAGTACCTGTACCAATCTGCTATGGAAAAATGGAAGTAGGAGGAGCAGTTACTAATTTTGGATTCACACAAAGTAGAGTAAAAAACCAAATGGGATATAGATTTATATCAAAACCTTCAGAAGGAAGCACAGGCACAGGATCAACCGGCGGAGGTGGCTCTAGTAGTGGTGGTGGAAATTATGATTGGGTTAGTAAGCAGGTGATAGCATAATGGCATACGTAACTAAAGGAAAATCAACAGCTCAAACAGCAGTAATATATGATGCACTATCAGAAGGCCCGATAGAAGGATTAGTAAATGGAGCAGCAAGTATAAGACTCGACGACAATCCTGTAATTGGAACAAATAATAGTAATACTTTTTCACCGCAAAGGTCAGTAGATTCAGGATATACCGCTAGTACTAAGATAGTAGTAGATAATAATAGTCCTTCAATTTTTGCATATTCTTTAACTACAGATGGTACAAGAGAAATTCAAATAGTAGGAGCAGCCAAAAAAGGTATAAATGCTGGAGATACTATAGCGGGAAATAATATTATTAGAACTGATACTTCTATTATGACATTTGCAAGTTCAGATGTTTATGACTCTACAGTTCATCAAGTTCCTGCTTATTTAAGAATAGATGGAGCTGGACCAAATGGTACACAGCTCGCTACAAAAATTACAGAATTTATAAATACATCCGCAGTAAGAGTAGACTTAGCACCTGCACAAACAAAATCAAACACAAGTTTATATTTAGACTTAGTAGACAAAGTAGCAAGTTACGATGCTGGTAACAGTAGAGCAACTTTAACAACTGGTGGAGGTATTGATACAGCAAACACTATTGCTATACTATCCAGCCCAATAAAAGCATCAAATGAAGCTCCTCAATATAATTACAATAACTTTGGATTTGCTTTCAGAACAGGAGAAAGAGATCAGCCATACTTACCTACTCCCGCAGGAATAGGAAGTGCTTCTCAGGCTTCTTCAATTAATGCTGCATTAGAACAAGTACAAAATACTGGTTATCCAACAAATAGTGTTTTTGGATTAAACCAACCAACAACCAATGCCACCGCAAATGAAGTAATCAAAACATCAACAAATATGTCAGTAGGTAATCCTAGTGAGGTAGACGCAGTTAAAGTAAATATGGCGTTTCCACAAGGATTAATCTCACAAAAAGAAAATGGTAAATTAGGTCCGGGCTTTGCAGAACATAGAATATATTTTGGTTATTCAAGAGATGGAGGAAACACTTATAAAGATGCACTAGTAGTAGGTAGACCAACTGTTGCAACATCAACAACTAGATATCATAAAAATACTAGAACTAAAGATTCTCAATCAGGAGTTATAACAGACAAATCAAAAGAAGCGTTTAGCTATACTTACCTGATTAACACAGAAGAATTTCAACCTTATGATGCTTACAGAATAAAAGTTCAAAGACTTTCACCAGTAAATCAAAAAGAAAATTCATGGCAACAAACTAATGCTTCTGCATTAAAATCCATCGAAAATATTATTACAGATAAATTAAGATATCCTTATACTGCTTATGGAGCAGTGGTAGTAGATGCAGAAGATTTTTCTCAGATACCAAAAAGAGGATATGAAATATTTGGAATGAAGGTAAAAGTGCCTACTAACTATTTCCCAAGATTTGAGCCTACCGCAGCAGGAGTAAGACGGTCAGTTGCAACTTATACAAGAAATGTTACTACAGGAGCAGACACATCAGCTTATGTCGATTGGGATGGAAACTTTAGAGGAGATAGAAAAGAGTTTAATAATTTAACACAGACAGCAGACCAAGTAAACTACGAGCCAGTATTTACAGATAATCCAATATGGATATTTATGGACATGCTCACTAATTCAAGATATGGACTAGGAAACTACTTAGACCCAGATGGTGACTTTTCACAAATTGATAAATGGACTATGTTCCAGATTGCAAAATATTGTGATGAATTAGTTCCAGATGGAAAAGGTGGAAGTGAGCCAAGATTTACTTGTAACACTTATATATCAAAAAATCAAGATGCACTAAAAACTTTGAAACAATTTGCAACAGTCATTAGAAGTATGCTTATCTGGTACAATGGACAGGTTACTTTAGGTTCTAATATTCAAAAAGGTGCAGTTTATACTTTTACAAAAGGTAACGTTGTAGGTGGAGAGTTTGGGTACGCTGGAACAGCAGGAAGATTTAAACATAATCAAATAAGAGTCTCATGGAATGACCCAGAAGATAGTTACAAACAAGCAACAGAAATTGTAGAAGATATAGATGAAATACAAAAATCAGGAAGAATAACTAGAAAAACAGTTTCAGCATTTGGCTGTACATCACAAGGACAAGCGCATAGATATGGTAAATGGCATCTATTTACAGAAAGATTAGAAAGAGAAGTTGTAAGTTTTAAAACAGGAATAAATGCAGGAGCAGTTCTAAGACCTGGTGATATTATTAATATTCAAGACGCAGATGAAACAAATACTCAACTAAGTGGTAGAATTACAACAGCATCGAGTTCAACTACTACAGTTATAAAAACAGATAGAGATTTATCAAGTACTTTAAACTCAAACAACAGTTACGAATTACATTTAATATATCCTGGCGGCGGTGCATATTTAACTCAACAAACAGCAACTATTAATTCTGTAGTTTATAGAGAGGGAGATTTAGTACTAGTTGATGAATCCGGAGGTGCTATTGATAATGAAGAAAAAGCAAGAAACGTTAAAGATGATGCAGGTGCTTTGGTACAGATGTATTACTCAGAAGATGTTAGAGTAGAAACAAAACCAGTAAGTTCTTTTAATTCAACTTCAATAACTGTATCAAGCGCATTTAGTTCTGTACCGAGTGGAGAAGTTATCTATGCTATATCTGGAGAAACAGATAAAGGTGTAGAGGTAACTGGAAGTATTAAACAGTATATTATTACCTCATTAAAAGAAAACAGCGGAGAGATGACTTTTGATATCAATGCTGCTGAATATAATGTTAAAAAGTTTAATGCAGTAGATAGAGGATATGAAATACCAGAACTTCCAGCACAATTAAGAAAACCAAAAAGATCAGAAGAAGTACCAGTACCTCAAAATCTAACAGCGTCTATAGTACCTAGTGGTGGAGACAATGTAACATTAGATGCGGGAGTATCTGGTTATGATATTTTATTATCTTGGACTCATCCTACTTCAACAAGAACAGATACCGATGGTAATACTTTAACTGATGTATACGAACATTTAGCAGGATATAGAATACAACATAATGCACAGACTGAAGCCCACGACCCAAATCACGATGAATTTGTAAAAATAGATGTAGACAAACAAGTTTCCTATACTATACGAAATGTAGTAGTTGGAGATGAATATATACTAAGAGTTCAAACAAGAAATACAAGTGGACAAACATCTTCTTACATACAAACAAAAGTAGACTTCGATGTCTCTAGTCTAGCACCTTTTTCTGCAGATACTATACCAGCAGGATTAAATGGTAGTATTGTAAGAGGTGGTTTATTAACTGCTACTCAAAATATTAATACTTCAAATGGTACTATAACTTTTTCAAATAACACATACTCATACCAACCATTAAATGGAGCAGACGGATTAGCTTTCGCAAGTGCAAACACTAACTTCACCACACAGGCAGGTTTTAATAACTTAGCAAATGGAGAAACTGGTTATCTATTATTTGACTATGATGGAGCCTTAGATAGAGGAACTACAAGGTCAGACCCATTACAAGCAATACATTTACACACAGATGAAGATGCTACAGATGTTAATGGTAATAAAATACTATATACATTTATGAAAAGACTCGGAGAGTCAAACAATGATATAGTACAAGCAACTGGAACAATAGCTTTAGCAGCTGGGTCTAGTACAATAACAGGAACGAGTACAGCGTTCACAACAGATTTTAGAGCAGGAGATGTAGTTATAGTAGATGTTGCAGGAGCAACAAGATTCTATTCTACAGTATCTTATATAGAAAGTAATACAAGTATGAACATAAGTTCTGCACCTTCAAGAGCGTACTCTAATAAAAATATATTTAGACAAGCATTGAGAATAGACTCTTCTTCAGATGCAGTAATTGCACAAGTAGCTAATAACTCAGGAACGTTTGCTATCACTTCATTTACAAATAAAGTAAAAATAGACAATGATGATGAAGTTGGAGCAAATGCCATTGGAAGTGTACAGATATCTGGAAACTCAATAGGCGGAGTGCAAATAGCAGCAAACTCAATTAACGCAGCAGCTATTGTAGCAGGTGCAATAGGAAACTCAGAGATAGCAGCAAACTCAATTGGAGCAGTTAATATTGTAGCAGGTGCAATAGGAAGCTCAGAGATAGCAGCAAACTCAATAGGTAGTGCAGCAATAACTGCAAACAGTATTGGTAGCTCAGAGATATCAGCAAACTCAATAGGCGGTATAGCTATAACAGCTAATGCTATTACAAGTTCAGAAATATCTGCTAATTCAATTGGAACAGTAGCTATATCAGCAAATAGTATTACAGCCGCTCAACTTACAGCAGATGCAGTAGGAACATTTACAGTAACTGCAAACAGTATCACAGCAGTAGAATTAGCTGCTAACGCAGTAGGCAGTGCTCAAATATTAGCAAACTCAATTGCTTCAGCAGAAATATCAGCTAACTCAATAGGTAGCGCAGAGATAACAGCAAATGCTGTTAATGGTACAATTCTTGCAGGAAACTCTGTAGGCGGTACTCAAATAGCGGCTAACTCTGTAACAGGTATTATAATAGCAGATGGAGCAATAACTTCTACTCATATAGGAGCAAACGCTGTGGATACTGCAGAACTAATTACAGGAGCAGTAGAAACTTTACAGATAGCAGCAAACGCAATTAATAATGCCAAAGTAGCTGCTAATGCAATCAATACTTCAGAAATTATATCAAATGCAATAACAGGAGACTTAATAGCAGCAAACGCTGTAGATACTGCTGAAATAAAAGCAAACTCTATAACTTCAGCAGCTATAGTAGCAGGTGCTATAGGATCTTCAGAAATAGGAGCAAATTCTATTGGAGCAGTAAACATTGTAGCAGGAGCAATAGGCTCTTCAGAAATAGGAGCAAATTCGATTGG
>Ga0209634_1002247_pt1 | contig 13613 bp, 13 predicted proteins | sample LinPmetageLP40_FD_184043 | JGI IMG/M metagenome (GOLD analysis project Ga0209634, IMG submission 184043) | Marine viral communities from the Pacific Ocean - LP-40 (SPAdes) (version 2) | ecosystem: Environmental > Aquatic > Marine > Oceanic | place: Pacific Ocean | collected 2010-08-26
TTAATTTAAGTAAAAAAAATTATAAGTTTAAATTAAATTATTTTATATGTTTATTTTATATATGAATAATTTTAAAAGTTTAAAAAAACTTAAACTTGATATGAATAAAATAAATAGTATTTTATTAGTTACTATATTAATTATATTTATTGTATGTTGTTTTTACAAAAAAACCCAAATAAAAAAAAATGAACAATTAAATAATGAATTAACCCAAATAGATTTTGTAAATAACTTAATTAATTTATCCGAGAATTTTCAAAATTTTAAATAAATTTATTTTACTTATTTTTTAAATACAATGAAAAAATAGATTCACTATTAACATCTATTGAAATAGTATCTTCATCACATATACTTGTATAATAAAAATTATATGGTATATATAACATTGTATTTTGTCTACAAATAATTTCTATATATTTTGCTTTTTCTATTAATGGATATTTTTGTAAATCTTGATTCAAAATATTAATTGGACTAGTATCATTATTTAAATATAAATATTTAGATTGATCTGCATTAAATATAAAAAATCTCTTAGAACCACTGTAAATATAAAATAATCTTCTATATTTATTTTGTCTTTGAATTAAAGGAGGTTTATCTTTAGATTCAAATAATATTTGATGATTATTTTCAATAGAAAGTGGAATATTGTAGTAATACAAATTCTTTATAATTGATTTATCTATTAAATCTTTTTGTGTATTATATAAAGATAATGATATATTCCATTTATCGAATTTAATATTTGTAAATACTGATATAAGTTTATCTTGTAGCATATTTTCAAAAATATTTTTCTGAGGATTTTCATATTGTAAAATTTGATATGAATTATTAATTTTATTTATACTTTCATATTGAAAATAGCAAATTATAGATATAATTATTAAAATAAAAATTATACGTTTCATTTATTTAATTATATATAAAAAATAAATGTTATATACGAATAATATTTAAAAAAAATACATAATATTAGTATATAATGGATTCTTATTACATTATTAATAGTTACGTAAATGGAACGTTTGTATCACAAACAGATATATATCATAATAAAAATGAAATTACTAATTTAAAAAGTATATTAGATAAAAAATCTAATATAAAAAATATTATATTCGAATGTAAAGCCATAAATAATGAGAATGAGAATGAGAATGAGAATGAGAATGATATAAAACATCCTATATTATATAAATATTTGAACGGTTATGTATTAGTTCCAAATAAAAGTGACCCTTATTATGAAATGGAACGTTTAAATAATGGCGATTGGTGTGATGATTTAAAAGGTTGGTATTATAATAAATTAGAAATTGAAAATTTAAAACAAAGAGGATATACTATTGATTCAAAATTAATTGTTGATTATCATAATTATGATATTAATCAATTAGAAATATATTTTTATGATAAAGGATTTATCTTAGGACCAAAAAAATCTTACAAATATTATGGACAAAAATATTTATTAGGAGGAAAATGGATACCAGAACAAAAAGGATGGTATTTTAAAAATATGAAAAAATATCATAAATTTACAAATATGGGAGCAATTGATCATGCAGACACATTTATGGAATAAAAATAATAATTAAAAATCATTTAAAGATATTAGGTTAAGATATATTATAAATTAAGTAGCAAAAATGACAGAAGAAAAACAAGAACGTATTGTAGGAAGTGAACTAGGACAAGTAAAATGGTTCGATAATAAATTAGGATATGGATTTGTTACAGTCCTGACAAATGATCATAAAGGAACTGATATTTTTGTTCATCAAACAAATATTTCGCCTTTAGAAACTGAATTTAGAACACTAATGAAAGGAGAATATGTTTCATTAAATGTAAGTAATGACGATAAAGTTCAAGCTATTAATGTTACAGGAGTTCTAGGTGGATCTCTTCGATGTGATGAACCTAGACCATTATCCAGACGAAATGGTGGTGGACGAAGACCTCAACGTGAAAATAGCGAAGAATCTAATTAATTTCTTTGTGGTGCCTGAAGAACTAAAGCATTTTCAACATTTCTATTAATGTAACATAATATTACAACAACTAATATTAATATTAATAAAGTACAATTAATCATATCAATATTCATATTCATCTTTAAACTTTTCATTTTATAATAATTACATATATTTTTTTATTTTTATTTAAATAATTATTTATTTAGATTTTTATGGAAATTTCAGACATTTGGACTACAATAATAATACCTTTATTAATAGGTCCATTATTTATTTATTTAAAATCAGTGTATGATAATTATACACAAAATAAAAGAGAACATAATTTGTTAGTATACAATACTAAAATAGATTATTTAACAAAAGTTTTAACAAATTTTTACTGGCCTTTATATTTAAAATTATTGTGTATTCATCAATTAAACTATAATATTCCAATTAAAAATGATTATGAATATAAATCAGATGAATCAGGTGAAGAAGATAGTGAATTAGAAAATAATGATAATATTACTATAAATATTAATAACAAAAATAAAAGCACATCTATTATATTAGATAGTGACACTATACATTTAATGGAATTAAATATAAATCAACTTTTTAAAGAAACAATTGATATTATTGAAAATAATATTTATAATGTAAGATTAAGTAATTGCCTTAATAAGCATATTGTAAAATTCATTAAATTTTGTAAAATACGGCAAATTATACATGAAGGATCAATTGAAAAAAAATATAATATTAAATATTTTGGAACAAAAGATAATACATCTAAACTACTTAAAATAATAGAACATGAACTAAATAAATATAAAAAACAATATAATACTTTATTAGAAGTAGGACCATTTAATTAAATTAAAATAATAATCGTAAATAATTAAAATAATCGTAAATTATATAATGTCGGGTGGTTTATTTGGTAGACCGTTTGTTTTAAATATAAAATGTATAATTTTTTCATTGATTATAATGATACTATTTTTATACAAACCAAATATACAAAGTAAATTAATATTAGCAACCGTTTTATTTATTATTTTTGTTATATCTTATGTTGCTTTAGCTTGGTATGATTATTATTATGATTGTCGTGTTCTGCCACTTCAACGAGGTGATAGATCATTAACAGGTTTATTTAAACCTAAAGTCCATTCAAAAAAACAAACAGATAAGTCTAATACAAAAAAAGGTAATATATTGATTTATATATCTCATATTATATTCATAGTTCCATTACTTTTATATATAGCTTACTATCAAACTAAAGTTAAACCATTCATTTATTCTATATTAATAGCATTATCAATGTTTACATTAGTATATCATGGGGGAGCTATATTACAAGGTTCTCATAATTTGTAATATTTACAAATCACTTAAAGAACAGAACACTTAAAGATTTATTATGTTTTTTTTTTTATATTTTTTAACACTATTTAATATAGTTAATAGTAGTAATTCTTATAAAGCACAATTACAACAAGATATCTTTTCAGATTATTTACCTATTATACCTGAATCTGGAACTAACTTATCATTATCATTAGCAATAAGAGCATTTAATAATATAGATCAAATAGATGGTTCAATTAACATGAATATTTGGTTAAGATATAATTGGAATAGTGATATTTCTTGGAATATATCTAATTATAATAATATATCTTCTATTAATTTAAATACTAATCCTGATTATGGAACATTTATTTGGACACCTGATATATATCTATATAATACTGCCGAAAGACCCATGACTGAGTTAGATTTACCAAAAGCAAATGTATATAGTGATGGTTATATATTTTGGTCTAGACCTGGTCTAATTAAATCAACTTGTATATTTAATTTAACATATTTTCCTTATGATCAACAGACTTGTAAATTAAAATTTGGTAGTTGGGCCTATGATGCCACAGAAATATACTTAAATGATAGAATAAATAATTCTATAGATTTAGATAATTATCAAGAACATGAAGAATGGAAACTAATAGATTTTTATACAAAAAAAAATAGTATTAAATATTCATGTTGTGAAAACTATTATCATGATATAGAATTTTATTATACTATAAGAAGAAAACCTAATTACTATGTTCTAAATATTATATTGCCAACATTTGCTACAGCCACACTCATTATATTAACATTATTAGTGCCATGGAATTCCGGTGAACGAATTTCGTTCGCTGTTACTGTATTATTATCAATTATAGTATTTTTATTAATTGTATCCGAAAATTTGCCTAAAACTGACAGTAAACCATTACTATCTCTTATGATCATAGGACTAATATATTTTTCCTTAGTTGGTGTAATGTTTACTGTTATAATTAGTTATATTCATTATTGTATTAAAAATAAAACAATACATAATAATAGATTTTTAAATTATTGTTTCTTAAAATTTCAATGTGTGAAATGTTATATAACTAAACCTAAATATAAAAATAAAGTTAAAATACAAGAAGATGTTATATCTATGAACTCAATTAAATCAAATGATTCTAATGATACATTACCATCAAGTCCATCTGTGTCTTCTGATTCTGAATCTATATCTTCTGAATCTGATTATGAATGTAATTCAGAAGAAAGTATTACCCCAGTAAAAAATTATATAGAAAATCCTGAGAATAATTACAATAAAAATAAACTAGATTTAAAAAAATGTAAAAAATTAACACTTAAAATAGAGAATATATTTATAATACTTTTTCTAACTACATTTATAATATATTGTTTAGTTATATTTTGTATTGTTCCGAAATATTAATATTAAATTTTTTAAGTTGATCTTCTGTAGGATAATTAATAATATTATTTTTTTTTAATTTAATAACCTTTTTCTTTTCATTTATATTTAAAAATGAAACTTCATCGCGTTTTATTTCATTATAATGTTTATCTATAACTCCATTTATAAATTTATGAGCACATCCAATTTGCTCCATATTTCTAGCACCTGTAATAATAATACTACCACTTTGAAAAATTGCTACAGTAACCTTTTTACATTGTCCATTACCATTTCCTGTTCCAGTTCCATTACAATACACATCACAATAACACTTACCTTGAAATGGTTTGTCTTTATAAGCTATATTATAATAATATTTACTATTAACACCAGGATAAATACATGGTTCATATGATGAAAATGTATTATATTCTTTTAATAATAATTCATGTAATACATTTCGTTTTATCTCAAACCCAAGATAATAATCACTATTAATAAGCACAATTTTGTAATCTTTAATTTTACATGTTAATGGTGATATTACACCATCTTCAACTAAACTTGTTTTACAATGATTACATTCAGTAGGATCATCATTACTACAAATATTACAAATATAATGATTACATTTTGTTATTTTAACATTATGATGTGAAACAATTTTATCACAAAAATTACACTCAATACCTGACTGATGTGTCTCTTTTAATTTATCTAATTGTATATCTGTTAATTTTTTAAAAAAAACTCCTTTTAAAGTTTTAATCTTATCTAATATAGTCTTAATTGAAATTTCACCTTCATCAAAATTTTTTAGACCAGTCATAGATACAGCACCATTATTAAACAATTTTACATTATTTAATCTATCAGGTTTAGGTTGAACTATAATAGTTATTTGATTAAAAAATACTCTCTTTTTTGCTTTCGCTTTTTTAGATTGTACTTTTTGATTTTCACCCTTCTTAATACTATCTCCATATTCAATATATTTAATTTTATCATCTATATTTAAATATTTTGCAACAATATGTAAATTAATAATACTATTAATATTACATGTTGCTGTATGTGTAGAGATTCTTAAATCAGTTGGGGAAATATTCATCCTATTAATAATACTTAAAATGTCTTTAAATTCATTTTTAAAATCAATTTTATTATCATAAAAATAACAAAATAAAATTAAATTTAAAAATGAAAATAAATTTAAATTATAGAAATAATTTTTATATTTAAAAAGAAATTACCCATATTTATATAAATTTATGGATGACTATTCTATATTGGGAGCAACACGTACTGACCCTATAGATATTATTACTCAAAAATATAAGAAACTGGCTAAAAAATATCATCCTGATAGAAATATTAATAATAAGACAGTCGCTGAAGAAAAATTTAAAGAAATATCTAGTGCATATCATAATATAATTAATAATAAAACAAAACCATTTGGTACATTTACACCTAATATGAATGGTCAATTTAATTTTACTCACATTTTTAGTAAAATAAATAATATGAAAGATTTTTTAAAAAATATGGACTATGAATATCTAATAAATAATGTTATAGATAAAGTTGATACTTTTAGTGATTTTATAGATTCTAAGAAAACAAATCTAGAATATACTGAAGATTTATATATTAATGCTAATATAGAACTATTTGATATTTATAATAATGCTGAAAAAACAATTAATATAGAACGATTAAGAAAATGTGATGAATGTAAGGCTGTTTTAGAACATTGTAGTAAATGTAATTCTATGAAATATATTAATAAAAATATTGAATTACTATTTGAATGTAAACTTAAAAATATCGTTTTCCCTAAATTATCTCATCATTATATCAATAAAACTCCTGGTAATATAATTATAAATATTAATCCTAAAGTTAATAGTCACTACAATATCTACAATAATTATGATTTAATTTATACTTTAGATTGTTTAGATCAAATCAATTCTAAAGAATATGAGTTTTCTATTAAACATTTAGATAATAAAACATATTCGTTTAAAATACAAAATCCACAATTAAATATTAAATATAAAATACCAAATTTAGGATTATTGTTTAATAGTGATGAATATAAAAGAGGTGATTTATACATAATTTTATATCGTCAAAATAAATCTAATACTCAAATTAAAATGTTGTAATATTTTATAATGCCTAAAAAAATGAGACATTCAAAAAGAATGAGACATTCAAAAAGAATGAGACATTCAAAAAGAATGAGACGTAAATCTAAAAAATTATTAAAAGGTGGTGCTAACAATTTAGAACGTAGATTATATGCTTTAAAACAAACTAGTCCACAACAAACAAGAAAACAACTGGCTGAAGATTTACAACGAAAACAACGAAGTTTACGTTTACCATCACCAGACACTGTTAGATATGGAATGACTGGAATGGATCCTAATACTGTAAGATTATTGAGATTTGTAAAAGCTGGGAAGGAGAAACAAGAAGACTTAAAAGCAGGACGTCCAATAGCACGCACTCTCAAAATAACAGGAAATCAAAAAGAAAAAGAAAAAGAGAGACAGAGAGAGCTGCTGCTAAGTCCATCAATGCGGGTTTATACAGGCCGAATTAGAACAAATATATCAAAACCAGTCGCTCCTAAGGCTCAATCTTCTAACAATAAAGCAATAACAAAATTTAAAAATAATGTAAGTAAAAGTTCTACAAACGCTGATTTTAAATCAGCATACAAGCAATTACCACCTAAATTTAAACGCACTAATTTAATAGGGATACCAGAGGATATTAAAAACAAAATAGTTGATTTAAGAAAATTTTTAAGGTCAAATTATAGTAATAAAATGAAAAAAAAAAAATTAGGAAAACACATTGTCCCATGGGCTGGTTAATAATTTAGGAAAAACTATAGAAATATCTTAAACTAATTAATTTGTTATAAATCTTGAAGCAATATTCATACCTTCTAACTCTTGTATTAATAATTTACATGAATATGGAATTCTTATTTCTGAGAAATCAATATAATTTTGACATGCTTTACATTTATATATATTTTCATCTGGATTTACAGATGCAATAAATTTACATTGATTACATATGAATACCCTATAATTATCTGAAACATCTAACATTCTTTCTTTTAAGAAACCAACACTACCATGGGCGATCATACAATCTCTCTCCATCTCACCAAATCTAAGACCACCATCTCTTGCTCTACCTTCAGCTGGTTGTCTTGTTAATAATACCATAGGACCTGTTGCACGTGAATGAATTTTATCTTCAACCATATGTTTAAGTCGTTGATAATATGTAGGACCAATAAATATTTTTGTAGTCATTTGCTTTCCCGTGAATCCATTATATAATACTTCATTACCACTACTTTCAAAATTATTTTTCTCAAGTGCTTCCATAATATTTTCTACTGAAGTTTCATTAAATGGAGTTCCATCACCGTAACCTCCTATTAAAGTTGCTGTTTTACCTAATATACATTCAATCAATTGAGCGATTGTCATACGACTTGGAATAGCATGTGGATTTACTATAATATCTGGACGAACACCATCTTTAGTAAAAGGCATATCTTCTTCATTAATTAACATTCCACATGTTCCTTTTTGTCCATGTCTAGATGAAAATTTATCTCCTATTTTAGGTATACGATTAGATCTAACACGAACTTTACAAAATTTATGTCCATCTCCATTTCTATTAACATATATTTTATCAATATGACCTTTTTCATTTGGTCTTAAAAATGTGCTACTATCTCTATAAGTATTAGTTGCTTTCCCTTTATTTTTTACAGGATATACTTTTCCTATTATTATATCATTTGATGTAACATATGTATTTAATGGAACAAATCCATTAGATTCTAACTTATCATAACATCCAGGTTTTATTCCAGAAGTTATATCCATAACGGGTTTCATAATACGTTCATCCTGTCCCGAGGATTGTATTTTCTTCTCATCATCTCTATATGTTCTATAAAATGTTGATCTAAATAATCCACGGTCAACAGATCCTTTATTAATTAATATGGAATCTTCCTGATTATATCCACCATAAGATGCTATAGCCACAATTACATTTAATCCATTAGGAACTTTACAAGAAGGAACTAATTTACCTATATTAGTATCTACAATAGGTTTATTAGGATAATATAAGATATGACCCATAGTATCCATACGTTTTCTATAATTAGTCATATATATTCCCATTGCCTGTTTACCCATAGCAGATTGATATGTATTTCTAGGAGATTGATTATGATTAGAAAATGGAATTAATGATGATAATAAACCCAACATTAAACTTGGATGAATTTCACAATGAGAATATTTTACTGTTTTGTTTTTTAAATTTTTAAACACACCTATCATTTTAAAATATGATTCTTCGGTATCTAAATATTCAATACATCCTGTATTATTTGAACGTGTATCTTCAATATCATAATTTAAATTATTATTTAATGATTTTAATATTAAATTTCTAAATTTATACTTTTGAGATACAATTTTATTTACATCTTTTTTATTTATTAGTAATTTATTGTTTTCAACTATATATAAAGGTCTACAACATCTTCCAGCATCAGTAAAAATATTTATTTGATTTAAATCAGTATTTAGTGATATGGAGACATAAATATTAATTAATCCTTTTCTTCTTGATACAATTAATTTATTATATATTTCATTAGGATTTTTAGTTAAATATAACCAATCACCATTAACAAATATTTTAGTCATTTCAATAACATCTTCTAAACGTTCAATATCTTCTATATACATTATATCTTTATTCAACTCAATAATTTTTAAAATTGGTTTTTCACTACTTTGATTTGTAATATATGTCATTATACTTAAATTTTTAACTAATCCAACTGATCCACCTTCTGGTGTTTCAGATGGACAAATAATACCATATTGTGTATTATGTAATTTTCTAGGAGGAACTAATTTCCCAGTTTTTTCTGTAGGTGTATTTACTCTTCGCAAATGTGATAAAGTCGCATTATAAGTTAATCTATTTAATACCTGGGCAATACCTACTTTATTATTTGTACTTTTTATTCCCCAATTTCCTGTAGCTAAACCATATTTTATACCAGACTCTATTGTAGTAGATTTAATAATTTTAAATAAATTATTATTATTAATAATTGATTCAATATTCATTTGTTTAGAATTTTTCCAAGGATTACTATTTAATTCTTTCATAATTTGATTTCTCATATCTTTAGTCATTTTAGTAAAATATTGCCGGAATAATAATGCCATCAAATATCCTGATGTTTCAACACGTTTATTACAATAACTATCTCTATCGTCATATTCTAATTCATTAAAATAACATCTTAATAATTTATGGACCATATATCCTAAAAATAACGCTTTCTTTTTAAAACTAAATCCAACATGTGCCAAAACATCACGTTCCATCATTTCTTTAAATAATATTAATTTACGCTCTCTATTTAATTTAATATCTTTAGGTTGTCCTAATATAGAACTATATCTTAATATATATTCTAATGCCTCCTCTTGTGTATTTACAAAACTACCTTCTTCTATAGTGCTTTGGAGTAAATCTAATTTATCTGAATTATTATTAATATTATATAATATATGCTTAATAATATCTTTATCTGATATAATTCCAAATGCTCTAAATACTATAAATAAAGGAATATCTACTCTACAATGAGGAATATTAACTTTTAATGTCTTGCCTTTTAAAATATCTTTATTTGAAAATTTTATACTACAGTTTTTTGGAGTATTAAATCCTACTTTAGATACAGATTTTACCTCAGCAATATGACTATACTTTAAATTATTTTTACTTGCCTTAAATACATATACTTTTTGTTCTGCTATTTTTTCTTGACCTACTATAACCTTTTCGTTTCCATTTACTATAAAATATCCACCTAAATCATATTTACATTCATTTTCATCATCAATACCAGAATTACAATATTTTGATCCTATCATTATAGGAATTTTTCCTATATTAATTTTTTTTAAATCTTTACTATTTAACATTTTTTTTTCACCATTTTCATTTAAATATATTTCTATATTTATATCTATTAACAATTGTGATGAATATGTTAAATTTCTTAATCTAGCATCTTGTGGATACATCAATTTAGAACTTCCATTATTTTCAAAAATTACTGGTTTATTAAAATAAATATTACCAAAATTAACATTTATTTCATATTTATATGAATTACTTGTTTCATCATAATTATTAAAAATTACTAATGGATTAGATTGTTTTACAATTTGTTCTATTTTAATATCAGTAAATTCATTAAATGAATCAATATGATGTCTAATTAAATTTTTATAATTATCTTCTTTTAAATATGATTCAATTACTTTCCAGGTATCTAGATCATAATTAAATTTTTCCATTTTATTTATTTTTTTAAAAATAAAATTATTTCAATTTTATAATATATTAAAAAAACTTTAAATAAAAATAAATTTAGTATATTCTATTTATTAATATAAACAAAATTATTATAATTAATAATATTATACCTAATATATTACCATATGTTTGATTTTTTTTAGTAGAACAATTTGAAAAATGTTCTACAGTATTATTTTTTTTAGTAGAACAATTTGAAAAATGTTCTACAGTATTATTTTTTTTTGGAGGAAAATATTTTAAACCTCTTGTATTTTTATTTACATATAAATCATCATTAGTCATATCATCATCATACTTAATTATATTTTTATAATCTATATTATTATCATATTCATCTTCATCTTCATCTTCATCTTCATCTTCATTTTCATTATTTTCATTATTTTCATTATTTTCATTATTTTCATTGCTATCTATAAATTCAAATGGTCTTATTTCAGGAAATAACTCTAAATATTCATTATATTTATCTGAAGAATTATATTTATCATAATATTTTCTTTGTAGAAATGTTCTTATTTCTTCTCTTACTAATGATTTGTTTTTTTTAGATAATGTTTTTAATATAATTTCATCTTCTTTATTTTTACTATGTATATCAGAACCATAGTCAACTAATAGTCTAACAATATTAAAATTCATTCTGTCTTTAAAATTTTTTTTTTTTTCTTCGTCATCTTCTTCATCATATCTAACTGGAAGAACTGCTGTATGTAATGGTATTTCTCCATAGCTATTCTTCACATTTATAGATGAAAATGCATTATTTTGTAATAATATTTTAACACAATTATATGAACCAGACCTAACAGCACAATGTAAAGCAGTATCACCATATTTATTTTGACATTCTACTTGACATCCATGTTTTAATAATTTAAAAACACAATCATAATTCCCTCTTAAACATGCTATATGTAATACACTATTTAAATCTTTATTAACATTTGAATAATCATACTGAGTTGTTAATAAATATTCTATACATTTAAAAGAATTATAATAAACAGCATTGTGAAATCCAGTATTTCCTGAATAACCATATAATAATTTTTCGTTTACATTTCTATTATCGGTTTCATAATATTCTTTAATTTGATGAACATCGTCTCTTTTTATTGATTGAATTAAATAATAATGGTCATTAATTTTTTCATCATCATTATAATTGCTATTTATATTTAAAAATACACCACCATTATTACATTTATCATAATAACAATCTGGTTCAAGATTTTCAGGTTCAATATTGTGTTTCTCTATAAATTCATGATCACCTAGAGGTTCATTAGGTTCATTAGGGTTTTTTGGTTTTATATTTTTTAATTTACATAATTCATATGCCGTTGGAGTTCTCCAATTTCCTTCTCCACATTCATCTTCATTACAAATTCTTATACTTTGTATTTTATTATTACATTTTTTTACATCTACTTTTTTAAATCTATTAAGCAAATATTTAGGTATTGATGCTTTTAGATTTGTATCAAATGGATCACAACATGTTTTTTCTTCTCCATTATCATTACTACATTTTTCTGAAAATCTTTTTTTTATGTCTTCTATTTCTTTTGATGTATATTTTTTTTCAGTATCAGGATTTATTGTATTAAAATCAAAATAATTATAAGGTTTATATGATATATTACATTGTGCGTCTTGATCTTGTGAACGACAAGATGTTTTTGTAAATAATTTTTCTAAATATTTATTCATCTCTTCTAAAGTTACAGACCCATCTTTAAATAATAATTCTAAATCTGTTTCTGTAACACCTTTTATGTTATTTCTGATATCATCTAAAATTATTTCTAAAAATTCTTTATCTAAATCATTTGGAATTTCAAATTGTAAATATAAATTATCTTCATTATTAGGTTTACTTGCGGATGTAGGTGCTGCTGATGTTGCTGATGCTGCTGATGTTGCTGATGCTGCTGCTGATGTTGCTGATGTTGCTGATGCTGCTGATGCTGCTGATGTTGCTGATGCTGCTGATGTTGCTGATGCTGCTGATGCTGCTGCTGCACTGCTGTCTACCGCGCCTAATGCTTTGGTGCAGGCAGCGTGGTGTAATCCTAAAGCACCACCACCAAAAGTTAGGCGCAAATGACTCATGCACCTAAGAAAAAGTGCTTGATACTGATCATGCGTCATATGCGCCATACTTGCGCTCTGCGTTGACTTAAAATGTTCTCTGTTTTTTTTTAGTAAATTTACTAAAATATTATTCATTATAATAATAATATATTATTATTAAGTTATAATTAATTAATTTAAAATTAATTTATTTTTTATACTTTTTTTTTATATTTTATTATTATAATGAATATTATTTTATGTTTACTATTTTTAATCATTTTGATTATTTTAATTTTATATTTATTTTATAAAAA
>Ga0209634_1002248_pt1 | contig 13605 bp, 17 predicted proteins | sample LinPmetageLP40_FD_184043 | JGI IMG/M metagenome (GOLD analysis project Ga0209634, IMG submission 184043) | Marine viral communities from the Pacific Ocean - LP-40 (SPAdes) (version 2) | ecosystem: Environmental > Aquatic > Marine > Oceanic | place: Pacific Ocean | collected 2010-08-26
TTTTCGCGATCTTTCAATTTATTTCTAATCGATTGATGCTCAGGCATCAACTCATAGAAAGAAAATTGAAACCTCATCGAAAATCACTCATTTTGTGAAAGATGACCTGTTTTCTTAGAGACACTAAGTAATTCCTTATTCATTTCGTGAATAATATTAGAGACCTCAATCAACAGATTGGGGTCTTTTTCTATAGCATTCCCAATTACAATCGTATCGGCTCCGGCTTCCAAAGCTATTTGTGCTTTTCCGATGGTATCAATTCCTCCTCCTATTATCAATGGAGAATCTATTTGCCCCTTCACCTCACTTATCATTTCTGGAGTGATTGGGTTTTTCGCTCCACTACCTGCATCCATGTAAATCAACTTCAAACCCAACATCTCTCCCGCCAAGGCTGTTGCCACTGCTATTGATTTTTTCTCCATCGGGATTGGAGTCGTGCTACTCATATAGGCAACGGCAGTATCATTTCCTCCATTGATGAGCATATATCCAGTGGGTAATACTTCTATGTTTGCCTTTTTCAATAAAGGAGCGGCAGTAACATGTTGTCCAATTAACAGTTCAGGATTTCGTCCAGAAATAAGGGATAAAAAAAGAATCCCATCGACATCCGTATCGATGTGCATATTACTCCCAGGGAATAAAATCACAGGTATCTCACAATTATTCTTTATGGTGTGGATAATCAGGCGCTGAGTATCCTTGGTAATCAGGCTGCCTCCAACAAAAAAGTATGCGATATCATTTTTAGTTGCCAAATCAATAAGTCCCAACAAATCCTCTAGCGTTGTGAATGAGTCAGGGTCAATCAAAACTGATAACGACTTGTGTCCATCAGATAGTTGTTGATATAGTTTATTCTTTTGTATCATCCAATGAATCAATATAGTCTACTAATTTAGAGCGTCCTTCATTCAATATATACAATCCTATCTGCTTTTTCACCACAGTAAGGAATCGGTTAGCTGTGCCTGAAGACTTCTTCCTTCCTTTTAATATTTTATATACTGCCAATGCAGAGAGTATAACCCCTGCAGTCAAAAAAGTGTCAACTACTATTCTATCTGTCCTATTTGCTAGTGCCTTTAGATCACTGCTAATTGCTCTTTTATGCTGTTCTGATGACGTTTTGAGAGCTATTTTCCTTTTTACGATAGCATCCATTATTTACTTTTATCAAAAGATTTACTTATGGCCTTGTAGAGCATATTCTTAATGCTACTGTTGTCCTTCATGCTAAAAACCAAAATTGTAAGTATCAAATATACTCCGGCTACGATGAAGTAGCCCAAATAAGCGTGATTCATTAATTCATTGAGTAAAATGGCTGAAGCAATGCTTACAAACAAAAGACAACTCATTGCAAATATCAGCACTACGAGTAGCACCACTACCTTAGCTCCAAGAGAAGCTGCGTCTTCTTGCAACTCTAGTTTTAAAAGTTCTATCTTATCTTCGACATATCCCGACAAGTGATCAGACAACCCTTCCAGTTTTAAAAATTTTAATACCCCTTTTGCATCCATAAAGCTCCTCTGTATTTGGTGCTAATTTATAAAGTATCGTCACAAATACCCCGTCTTTTTTATTTTACTGCATTTTGTGAATCGTCTTTGATACCATATATTGCTCCATTATAAAAAGTACCATTCAAGACAATTTAATACGTTGAAGCAACTATTTTTATCTTACAGAGTATATCCAATACAAGTTAGTTAGCTTATTATGACCAAAAAAATTCTCATCATAGTTGCAATAGTTATTGGACTATCGTTTTTATCAACGATGGGACTGAGAATTTACACGAAATCATTCAGCCCTATTGATGTTGCTACTTATGAAGATGACTATCATCAAATAGAGGTCACCTACTGCCAGCCATTTAGAAAAGGTCGTACGGTATTCCCCGATGTGGTCCCGTATGATGTGGTTTGGAGAACTGGTGCCAATGAGGCAACTAGAATATCTACCTCCCAAGATTTGAAGATTTATGATAAAGTTCTACCCAAAGGAACTTATAGTCTTTGGACGATTCCTGGGCAAGAACATTGGGAGATAATATTTAACAAAGAATACGGTCAATGGGGCTTAAAGGCTATATCAGACGAGGCAAACCGAGATGAAGCACGAGATGTGTTATCGATTATGGTTCCTGTTTATCAAACTGATAATGATATCGAACAATTCACTATTCAATTTGAGGTTTGGGGAGATCTTATCCAGATGCTACTAATGTGGGATCATACCATTGTAGTTGTCCCAATCGATAAAAAATAATGGTTCTACCACGAATTTAATGGAAATAATATTTTAAGTAGTTGGAGGATGTGGTATTTAGGTATAGAAACAAGTTGATTGGGTTGATTAGTTGAATAAGTGGTCAAGCAAGGGAAACCGAGAAGAATATCATTATACAGCCAGTATTCATCATTTGTTTGGAGACCCAATTAACCCAATCAACTCAATTAACTTAATTGAGTCTCAGCAAATGACAATAAAAACAAATAGAGCAATCCACACTAAATTCGTGGTAGAACCAAAATAATTACTGCTTCTTTTTTAAGTAGACGAACAATCTATTGGCAATAGCCTCACTGCCTTCTAACTCTTTCAAAGGAATAGTAATTCCTTTAACAGCAGAAGCCGCTTGTTCAACATTCTTGCTAAGCAATTCCTGAAGAAGGGATAATGCGAGGTTTTCAGCAAGCGTAGGGACTACGACCTCTTCTCGATAAGCAACGGTATCTATTGCCAATGATATTGAATCTAGAACATTAAGACTGTCAATTTCACTTGAAGTTACCAGTGCTATTGAATCTGCAACCTCAATGGTTTCAGAAACTACCATAGAATCTTCCTGTATAGATATATCCACGATAGTGGCTGTATCTAAGGGATAATGAAAAATGCTAATTTCATACATCGATCCTTGATTTTTAGACAAAAAACGTGTCAACCTTCTCAATTCATAAACAGACTGATCAGCAACGCTCAAAGATACTGTATCAAATTTCAAGGACTTCAATGCTAGACTATCTCCAATATTCAAAGCAATGGGGTTCGCTTCCCATTTTCTACGGGTAGAAAACTTCATCTCAGTCAAATCAAGAATTTCTGAAACCGCTGGAATGTTAGGATCATTTGCTTCAAATGAAATATCATATACACTTCCTTCTTTAAGGACAAAGTCATAATCATCCCCTGAAGATAGGGTCTCAAAAATCAGTCGGTCTCTGCTTTCTATATCATATACTTTCAAGGTCCCACCTTCACTATAATTTGCCTTTCCGATTACTCTCAAAACATCCTTCGGTTTGAACTCCTCAGGAATCAAGAGCATTTCAATGAAACTACCTCTATCATCTACCACATCATGAAAAACATATCTACCTTTTGCCGCAACACTAATTTTATGTTGCTGATTTGCATCGATAAAATCCATGGCAATAGGTTCTAACCAGTCATCCCCTTCCATTCTTGACATATACCATTGCATCTTTCCCGCTTTATCCGACAAGAACATTAGGGTTTCGCCATCTGCCAAGATATTAGGAGAAAGTGTATTTCCTTGATTAATCGTGGGAGAAAGAGCTATTGCTTTACTCCATTTCGATTGTTGATTTTTTCTTTTAGACACCACTAGCATGCATCCAGAAGCCTGGCTATCAGACATCGATTCGCATGACATATAATATAGCGCTGTACCATCTGAAGACATTGAAGGACTTCCGTCATTCATGGAAGTATTAAGTGGTGAGCCTAGATTTTGCGGAGCTGCCCAACTATCACCTTGAAGTTTGCTTGTCCAAATGTCATAACCTCCAAGACCTCCGCTTTTTTTGAAAGTAAAGTAGAGTTCAGAGCCATCAAAATTGAGGCAGTAGCCATTTGCAAATGTTAGGTGTGGGATATTGATAAACCTTGGTAATTCTTGCGGGTCTTTCCAAGATGAAGCATTCAGCTTCTTCGTGAACATCATCGCTGTGTTCTCATCATTTGTAAAATTGGACATAAAAAGCATTGAGTTGCCATCACCACTAATCGCTGGGCCAAAATTTTTGTAGCCGAGCATGTTAATATTTCGAGGTAGTTTTTTCTTTTTGGCTTGGCCATTAGTCAACTGAATCCCTAGAAACAAAGAGAGAAGTAATAGAATTATGGTGCGATTTTTCATAATGATGATTGATAGATGTCCTTGTGTTCTCCTTACTTGATCGAGCGATGAAGGCATATTAAAAATAGTCAAATAATTTATATATTCAGTGACCTGCAAAAAGCCTACCTAATTGTCGTGAGGATTTTGATAATAAAGTAGTGTGCCTCTGTTGCCTTGGCCTTCATTGGAGATTAATAAATCTCCTTGAGGAGTAAAACAAATCCCTTCAGGCTGTCGAAAGATTTTGTTTTTCAATGAACTAACTCCAATTATCTCATACGACTCATTGAGTTTCAACAACCACTTACCTGCATGAGCCAGCACATAGATATGCCTAGTGATTGGATGAATAGCTATACCTGAGGGTCTGAATTCTGTAACCTTCTTATCATAATGCTGTGCACTTAGAAAAGAGGTTATTTTCTTATTCGTAATATTAAAAAGTGGTTTATCATCCATGTGCTGATCTACAAGATCATATGCGTAAAAAGACCTTCCTTTTTGATCCTGTTTATTAAGAGACGGAGATCCTTTACAGGCCAATATTAGACGGTGACTTTTAGCATCATAAGTCAGTCCCTCTACATCGTTCTTCGTCCTCAATTTGGTCTTGATGGATATCACATCTTTGTTATTGACGTCCATTACTTTAATATTCCCGCCACTATTGACAATGTAAATTTTTTTACCAACAAGTTCAACTCCCTCATAATCTCCATCATTTCCAAAAGAAAAATCGTCCAGCAGTTTTTCTCTATTGTAATCGTAGAAATAGAGCTTGCCCAACTCATCTTGTACAGCTACCACAATACTATCCTTGAAATAAGACAGTCCGGAAATTTCCTCAAGTTCATGAGGCAATTTCATGACTTTATCTGGATGCATCAGGTTATAGCTTATGCCAAAGTTGACATCCTTCGAGATTTTTTTACTTTTCTTCCTGTCTTGTGCGCAATTTACCATCACTGGACATATCAAAACTATCAAAGTCAACGTTCTACCTGCCTGTTTGAATGTGTTGAGTGTATTGCAGAATATCAAAGACATATTTTTCTAGAAATTTGATTAGATTTAAATATAAATAATTTTTTATGCCCGAACTCAAGTCGATCTTAGAAAGTACCCAATCATATGCATCCAGCATATTCAAAGAAGAAGTTGACACTAAATTTGTATATCATGACCTTGCACACACTGAGTCTGTAGCTAATGCAACCTTGGAAATTGCAAAACAAAGCAACTTAAGTGAGGAAGAAATACAACTAGTATCCATTGCTGCATGGCTTCACGATATTGGGTACAAACAAGGCCATGAAAATCACGAAGAGGCTAGTATTAAAATGGCTGAAGCATATCTTTCTGAACAAAAGCTGTCTTTTGATAAAATTGAACACGTAAAAAATTGTATTGCTGCCACCAGAATGCCCCAAAGCCCCAAAAATCTGATGCAAGAAGTCCTTTGTGATGCAGATTTATATCATTTATCAAGTGATAAGTTCACCGATCAAGGTAGGAAGCTTAAAGAAGAATGGGCCACTACTGGACAAGGAAAACTTAGTGAAGAAGAATGGATAGAGATAAATGCCCAGTTTTTAAAAGAGCATAGTTATTTTACCAATTACGGTAAGACTGTTTTAGAAAAAAGGAAACAAAAAAATCTCAAACGGCTGAAAAAAGAACAAAAAACCTCAGCAATAGATCAAAAATATGTTGATAAGCTAGAATCAGAAGTCGTCAAACTGAAAAATCAATTGACTAAGGCTAAGGTTATGAAACCTGATCGCGGTATAGAGACAATGTTTCGCGTCACTTCTAAAAATCATTTGACCCTGAGTGGGATGGCTGACAACAAAGCCAATATCATGATTTCTATCAACTCGATACTACTCTCAGTCGTGGTGACAATACTAATGCGGAAGTTAGAAAATAACCCGCATCTCATTATTCCAACATTTGCTTTGACATTAGTCTGTTTGGTCACTATAGTGATTGCCATACTCGCCACTAGGCCCAACGTGTCCTCAGGAACTTTTACGAAAGATGACATCTTAAAAAAGAAAACGAATTTGCTGTTCTTTGGCAACTTTCATGCTGTAGACCTTAAAGACTACGAATGGGGAATGAAAGAAATGATGCAAGATGCAGATTATCTGTACAGCAGTCTGACCAGGGACATTTACTTTCTTGGAGCGGTATTAGGCAAGAAGTATCGTCTTCTGAGGCTTTGTTACACCATATTTATGTTCGGAATAGTTATTTCTGTGTTGTTCTTTGTGATAGCCGTTCTTTTCTTTGCTCCTATTGGCGAGACCTCTGACTTCATACTTGAGCTCTAATCAATCTTCCGATTCGACTTCTCTAGATTTCAGCCACTTGTAAAAATCACTCTGTGCTCTAACTTCATGTTCATTTGAAGGCAAAGCAACATTGTTGTAAGATTGATCCAATAGCCTGGCATGTACATTGTCTGCAAGCTGCAATTCTAGTAATTTCAATATCTCTTCTTTAGCTTCTTCATCATAAATAGGGAATATCACCTCTATCCTTTTGTATAGGTTCCTTCCCATCCAATCGGCTGATCCCATGAATATTTCCTGATCTCCCAGATTATTGAATACAAATATTCTTGCATGCTCCAAATACCTACCTACTAACCGCCTTACTGTGATATTTTCACTCATCTCTGCCACTCCTGGTATGAGCCTACAAATTCCTCTGACGATCAGTTCCACTTTCACCCCAGCCTTACTCGCCTCGTACAGTTTATCAATCATCCCTTTCTCTTCAAGATTATTCAACTTGATGATGATATGTCCTTCTTTACCTGCTTGAACATGCTTGATCTCGCGATCAATTAACTCACAAAAGCGATCTACAATATTAAATTGAGAAACCAACAAATGCTTCAAATCTTCTACTGGTTTACGCTTATAGAGGAACATAAACACCTTATTCATCTCTTTGGCAATCTCTGCATTACAAGTCATCAATCCATGATCGGTATAAATGCTCGCTGTCTTTTCATTGAAATTACCAGTGCCTAAGAATGCGAATCCTCGCTTCCCTTCTTCAGTCTCCCTGATGGCAAGTGCCATTTTTGCATGAACTTTCAACCCCGGAATACTGTAGATAATATTTACTCCTTCTTGCTGCATTTTTTCCGCCCACATGAGATTGTTAGCTTCGTCAAATCGTGCCTTCAACTCAACAAATACAGTTACTTTCTTCCCATTCTTGGCTGCACTTATGAGCGCATTCATGATAAATGAGTCACTTGCTACACGGTAAAAAGTTGCTTTAATTTCCTTTACATATGGGTCAATTGCCGCCTCATTGAAAAACCTCAATACATAGTCGTATGACTGATATGGAAAATGAAGCATGTGATCACGTTCTTCAATGGCTTCGAACAAAGACACCACATTCTCCAAAGCCCTTTTCTCAATTGGTCGTTGTTTTTTATATTCTAGCTTTGATTCGCTTGGATTGGCAAGTGACATTAGATCAGAGCGATTGTGATATCTGCCACCTGGTACAATGTCCTCTTCTTGAAGCTTATAGGTTTTTATCAAAAAGTCCAGAACATGCTGAGGCATAGCACTGTCGTATAAAAACCTTGAAGGAACACCTATATTTCTCGAGTGGAGTTGCTTCTTAATTTTCTCAACCAAATCTCCTGAATATTCATCTTCAATGAGTAAATCTGCATCTCGATTGAGCTTCACACTACTACAAGAAATCACCTCATACCCAGGGAATAGAAAATCAATATGGTGCAAAATGATATCATCCAAATGAATAAAATAATAGACTCCTTCGATTTCAGGTAGTTGACAATACCTTGGCAAATTTTCGGTTGGGATATTCAAAGTCGCATAAATAGGCTCCTTCTCTTCATCACCTGTTTTGTTTAATTCTACTATAAAGTAAAGTGCCCTGTTGTTCAAAAATGGAGGTGTTTTCATCTCCTCATTGATGATCACTGGTTGAAGATATGAGAGTACTTTGCTCTTAAAATACTGTTTAGTTACCTTTTTGTGCTTTTTTATTAGGGGTTCGTCTTTATAAATGATGATGTTATGCTCTTCGAGCTCAGGCATCAATTCTTCTCGGCTAATTCTGCCAAATTCATTGAGTTGGGTATTGACTTCCGATAAGATTTCCTTGAGCAGTTGCTTAGGGTTTACACCTATCTGCTTGTTGATTTTCTTTTTATCAATGTCTGCAATACTCCTCAAGGTAGCTACCCTCACCCTGAAAAATTCGTCCAAGTTAGATGAATAAATTGCTAGAAATTTGATGCGCTCGTACAATGGAACACTCGGATCTCCAGACTCTTCAAGAACTCGTTTATTGAATGATAACCAACTCAAATCTCTATCGAAGTATTTTGATGATTCCTCTGACATTTGGATAATAATTATAAGTACAAGATGAATAGGTAATCTACATAAATATCAAAAAGAATACGACCCATTTAGCTAATTGATTGATATATTGCAGAAAATTGAAAGCATATGATTCTTTATAATGTCACTGTCGGAATAGACCCTGCTATAGAACAAGAATGGCTTGAATGGATGAAAACTGTTCACATTCCAGAAGTGATGGCTACCGAAATGTTTGTTTCAAACAAAGTTTTTAAAGTCTTTGTTCAGCAGGAAGGAGACAATCCCTCCTACTCCATCCAGTACTTTGCAGAGTCGATAGATAAGGTGAATACCTATTTGGAAAAATATGCGCCAGCACTTCAACAAATTCACATGCAACGCTATCAAAATAAGCATGTTGCATTTCGAACATTGCTAGAAGAGATTTAACTACCAATCTAGATGGCCGTTGAGCCATTCCTCATCTAGCGTAGCGTCATACTTTTTATAAAAATCAATCGCTGATTCATTCCAATCTAGTACTTGCCACATCATGCCAGTGCAGTTGTTGGATTTGCCGTGAGCTATCATTTGGTCAAAGAGTAACTTACCAGCTCCTGTCCCTCTGGCAGATTCAGTGACTACTAGATCCTCCAGATAAAGTCGCTTACCCTTCCAAGTCGAATAACGGTAATAGTAAAGTGCAACTCCAATAACGGTATCATCATGTTCTGCAACATAGAATCCATAGAGTGGGTGATCACCAAATCCATCACGCTCCATACTTTCGACAGTGGTCGCAACTTGATCTGGTGATTTCTCATAGTCAGCCAGTTCCTTTATTAGTTCCAGAACTACTGGCACATCTTGTTTTACTCCTCTTCTGATTTCGATCATGTTGTAATATAGAAGAATCGATAAAAGATATTTGTATGTAACAACTCAATAGTACATACACTGCTAAGTATCCCATGAAGTTTTTATTTTTATAGAGAGAATTTTTAAAACGTATATCATCTTGGCAAAAAAACAAGCTCCAGAAGTTCCAGTAGAACAACTCGAACTCTATGATCAACTAATCGCCCTCTTTCCTGAAGTAGAAAGGAAAGGTATCAAATCTGCCTACACCTCTGTCAATGGACATATATTTTCCCACTTACGACCAGATGGAGTCCTTGCACTGCGATTATCTAAATCTGACCAGAAAGAATTTGTTGAAAAATATAATACGGATTCCGTTACTGCTCATGGCAGTGTAATGCGTGAATATGTGGCTGTTCCAAGTGAGGTCTTGTCAGACACACAAAAAACCAAGACATATTTCTCAAAGAGCTACGAATATGTGTCAAATTTGAAACCAAAACCCACCAAGAAAGAGAAAATCACTTAAACTCAGATACCTAAAATGCGCATTGGCTCAACAGAACATTACAAACATTCGTGGATAGCAGACAAATTACTTCCAGACTTTAAAATCGAAGATGTTTGGCAGCTACCTGTAACATTGCAAAAAGTGCATACGCTTCAGCAATTTCATAATGCATTTGCTTCTTCAAGCAACTCGCTTGAAACCAGTGGTTTCACAGGGATGCTTTTTCGATTTCGACTATTCGTTGGACGATTATTCAAATGGGATAATAAACTACCTCAGACGGCATTGGTACCAGGTAGCATTCGGGCACGATATGCACAAATGGAGGCATTGAAATATGATCAACTTCCTGATCCCGGAAATGGCTCTTTCACTCCTGTTTACAATTTGGATCAAGAATTTCTGGCAGAGATCGTAAACGCGACAGTTCATGCCGCTATTCATCTAGGTCTTGTACCACTCGATGAAAATACGTTTACTGTGCAAATGACGATTTACGTGAAGCCGAAAGGTACTTTTGGGAAAGGATATATGCTGCTCATCAAACCATTCAGGTGGTTGATAGTATATCCAACGTTAATGAGAATTATCAGAAAAAAATGGAAAGGGTACGTTATTTCATCTAAATAGTGTCTCTAAGAAAACAGGTCATCTTTCACAAAATGAGTGATTTTCGATGAGATTTCAATTTTCTTTCTATGAGTTGATGCCTGAGCATCAATCGATTAGAAATAAATTGAAAGATCGCGAAAAGCAACATTTTTGATTTTGAGGTGTTTTCTTAGAGACACTAAATAAGATATTTTATTGATAGCTCAAATACAGGCTCACTAATCTAGCTGCCTCCTCCATTTTATCATGGGGAATGGAAATTAGATAAGTATGTTCGTTCTTCCTGTCACTGGACTTGGTAGAAATGATGATTTTCAACACATCCCATTGATCTTCCCTCTCAATACTCATTTTATCAACTTCATTACCCAGTTGTTCCACTACGGGCGGCACTTCCCTGAGATATCCAGTACAAAGTTTCAGCACATAGGTAGTTTGCTGTTCTTTGAGTACCACATCCAAGGCTGATTCATGCAGCAACCCAAGTATAAATGAAAGAATAAAAGCTACTGTTCCCGTTGGTCTTTTTCTTTCAAAATTCATCAAAAGTGACCTACAGTAACATACCCATCAATCGGTGAATTCGCATACCCACCTGCACGGATATGTGTAATTTATGGAGCCGTATTTTATACACCTATTTTATACTTAAATTCTGATAACCTTTCTATATGTTACGCTACAGTAATATGAATTACGATCTTTAATAGAATGAATAACAATATATCGAACAATATACCATATTGGTAACTTTTGTTTATATTTGTCGTAAATAATAGACAATTAATGCGCGTTTTTGTTAAAAAGAGGCTTCGAGAGTTTTGGGAAAAGCACAATGATTCTGAAGATCAATTAAAAACTTGGTATAAAGAAGCCTCAAAAGCTAAATGGGCAACTCCAGCAGAGATTAAATCGGAATATGCAAAAGCAAGTATTCTGAAATACGGAAAAGTTGTTTTTAATATGTGTGGGAACAAGTACAGGCTTATCGTAGATATTAATTACAAAAGACAATGGTGTTTTATTAAATTTATTGGAACCCATACTGAATACGACAAAGTGGACGTAGAAAAAATATAGTAGTTATGAAAGTTAAAATTATAAAATCAGAAAAGGACTATAATCTATCATTAAAACGGTTTGAAGAAATATTCCACGCTCCTGAAAATTCAAAAGAAGGAGATGAAGCCGAATTATTATCGTTGCTAATTGAAAAATATGAAGATGATCACTATCCTATTGAATCGCCAGACCCAATAGAGGCAATTAAATTTAGGATGGAGCAAATGGAAATGTCAAACAAAGATCTTGCTCAGATAATTGGATACAAAAGTAGAGTGTCTGAAATATTTAGCCGAAAAAGAAAATTGACTTTGAATATGATTAGAAACTTACACGAAAAATTAAACATTCCGTATGAAGCCTTAATCACTAATTACTAATAGTACATTTTGCTAACACTAGCTGAAAAAGCATAGAGTTTCTGTTGGTTATCAAAGTTTGGTGGGGTTTTAAAAAGTCCACCATAAGTGTTAATATTGAAAGGCAATGGCTCGGTGGGGGGCGGAAACAATTTAGTAATTTAATCCTTACGCATTTTAGCCAGAGCGTTTTCAACTAGGTAGGGACGGTATACAATTTCAGCGATATCAAGCTTTAAAATAGCTTTTATACTGCCATGATCTAGGCAAAAATGAAAGCAGCAAAACAGGATAGCATATGAGATCAGTAATGATGTTTCCTGTAGAGAAATTTATGTTGTCCTCAATGACGGTGCTATTCCCTGCACGGTGTAAAATGTGTAGATGCTTCCACTTTTTTAATGGGAAAGGCAGTTTCTTGCCTTCATCTATGAAATAGCAGGTATCCCCTGATTCACCGTCTTCGGTTATTTCACTGATCCACTCACCAGCAATAGGCAATTTTAGATGAACAATATCCCCTTTCTTTGATCCACCAAACTCAATCAACTCAGCACCTGGAGGCAGTAGGTATTTAAATAGATTATCGTCAAATCGATTATAAATCGCTGTTAGCTCTCCCTTTACTTTTGACCTCAGTGTGATGTTCATCATAGACAGCAATTAACAACTTGTAATCGAGTTTGTTCAACATATTCAATCTGTTATCGAATAATATTTCTATACCCGTCATTGAGTTGCATATAAGAAATTTTACTAACCCAATAGTAAGAATCGATTGCATGCTATATGGCCATGGCTCAATTGTCATAAATATCGGCTAAATTGACTACTGTATGGCATGAACAATGCATCATACACAAATGTCAGCAATAAAACGGGTGCATTTCAAATTGTCGTTTTGCCGAGCTATTACTTCAAGATCATTTTCTTTTGGAAATAAACACAAATGTCATCTATAAAATGCAGGACTACTGTAAAGGAATATCATTCAAATCCCGATAGGGAGAAGAATCCCTCTAGCCCTACAAGGAGACTCATCGGGACGTTGCCCTCTGAGTGACGCTCCGTGGCGTCATTCAGATTCATTTAAAAAAACACATAAGCGACAATTTGAAATGCACCCAATAAAACTATGAGCAAAAAATTTATCTTAGGTACTTTAATTTTAACACTATTTGCTTCTTGTAGTGAGAAAACGAATAATGAAAAGACTGAACTTACCTCTATAGTTAATCAATTAAAGATTGATAAAAACAATGAGTTCTTGAAGACTTTAAAACCTTCAGAAGTTGATTTTAAGTTAATTTTTCAAGATGGAAAGTCGGTTAATAAGGCAATCTCATATTCTGAAATGAAGTGGTCTGATATTAGCAAAATTCCTGAAAACAGTATGAAACCATTGACTGAAGATGCGAAATTAAAAATATTATCAGTAACCAAAAATGACCTCCTATCAGGAAAGACAAATGGATTTCCAAAAGAATATTTGACTTTGACTGACCATATCAAAAACAAAAGATAATAGCCTAGTGTTAAGTTAAGTATACTTTAGCCGAACCAAGCTTTGATCTTTTTGCCCTATACTTCTTTGAAAAACACTCCCTTAGCTACGGCTAGGCTCATGTTTTTCGCATCGTCTAGAACAAAAATATCGGCAACTTATAC
>Ga0209634_1002249_pt1 | contig 13598 bp, 18 predicted proteins | sample LinPmetageLP40_FD_184043 | JGI IMG/M metagenome (GOLD analysis project Ga0209634, IMG submission 184043) | Marine viral communities from the Pacific Ocean - LP-40 (SPAdes) (version 2) | ecosystem: Environmental > Aquatic > Marine > Oceanic | place: Pacific Ocean | collected 2010-08-26
TAGTACCGTCAATAAGTTTAGCCTGAAACTCTAAGTTTACTTCTTCTTTGTTAAGACCTAAAGCCTTTAAGATTTGTGTTTTTAATTCCATTTTAATTTTGTTTTATACTATATAATATAATTGTTTAAGTTCTATTTGATTTTTAACTATACTTGCGCTACGTACTTTTTTACACTATCGTAAAACTTTACGTATTCCATTAGTTTTTTTTGTAATTTTTCAGTAGCTTTTAACTCTTTAATATTACTAACATCTACTCCTATTTTTTTTGCTACTTTTTCAAAAGCTTTGTTATCCATAGGTATAATTCTTTGTGCGTGGTAGTTTAATTCGTTTCTTGTTTTCATAAATTCAGAATATGCTTTTATTAACCTACCTTCTTCTTTCATAAACTTATTACCCGCCTTTTCAGCTTCTTTTATAAGACTTTCTGCTATCTTTATATTTTCCTTTAGTTGTTTTATATTTTCTAACTCAACTTTCTGTACTCCGTGCTTGTCTAAGATAGCGTTTAATTTTATTTCGTAGTCTTTATACATTTTGTTTTGTTTTATAATAGTTTTAGTAAATTCTGATATTCTTTGTTTAACAAGTCGCTTGTATCGTCTAGTTCCTTAAAACCTTTTATTTCTTCTGGTTTAAGTCCTAAAGCTCTAGCACCTTCTATAGCGTCTTCACGTATTGCCATTGCCCTCTGAAAAGTATCTACTCCCGCTTCTCTTGCGTCTAAAGCGTTGTCTGCTGCTTTTTTAAAAGCCTTTGTAGCGTTATCTATATTCTTCCTTTCAGACTTTATTTTACCTATTTGTTTTTGTATATCACTTGCTACGGTTAATTCTATTTTACCTTCTGCTTGTAGTTCTTTGTATGCAGTTTGTATTTCTTCGTCTGTAAATGTCTTATTCATTTTTTCTAATTTGTCTACAAAGTAGCCTTCTATGCTTAGCCCGCGTAAATTTCCACTTTTAATTTCTTTCCAAAGGTCGTCGTTTTCTATTTTCATTTTTACAAACCAAGTACCGTCTGCTAAATCAAAACCGTATAACTTACTTTTGTCACTGTCACCTTCCTTTATCCAACTTTCAACTGTTAGTACGCCTGAAACTCTTTGTTCGTGTTGGTATGTTGCTTTGTGGTGATTGTTGTGTTTTAAGTAACTATAAGCTGCGTTCTTTACAGTATCTTTTGAAAAGTATACGTAATAGTCACTGTCTGTATTTGCGTCGTATCTGTAGATTTGTTTATTAGGTATTAAAGCTGCTGCTATTAACTCCCTTTTTTCTTCGTCTACTTTCGCAAAGGTTAAGTTATTCTTTTCTTTACCAAAAAATACAAAGTCTACTTCTAAAGCTGGTGACGTTACTAAACTAATAGCATCTATTGCTAAAGCTTCGTTTTCTTCGTCTATAACTAATTCTGTAATCTTAGTTGTTTTCTTTTTCATATACTATATAATATAAGTTGTTCGTTAATATTTGATTTTTAAATAGTACTTCTTCTTCTAATGTCTGAAAGTTGAGCTTGACTGTCCGACATTTCGTCTGTTACTACATAAGCTTTAACTGCTTGTTGATCGGGTAAACCACCCCCAAGACTAAACGCTCCCGTTGTTGCTGGTTCTAAATTGTCTGGTGTGTCTGGTTCGTCTACTCCTATTTGTTCACTTTTAATATTTGCAATTTGTGCAATACCCATAGCGCCGTGTATTCCTGCTTGTATAACTCCATAAGGTGCTGGTATGTCTGCAAGTGCTCGCATAATAGACTTACCCGTAAAGAACGCTGTTTCTGCTATTGCTAAACTCTTTTGTAGTTTTTCGTTCTTACCTCCTAATTCTTTTGCTAGTCCAAATAGTTGGTTTCCTAAACCTTCTTTAAACGCTGCTACCTTTGCGTCTAACTCTAATTGTTTTGCTGCTTCCTTTTCTTTTGCTGCTGTTTCTTTTGCTAACAGTTCTTCTTGACTTTTTAAATTTTCTTCGTTAAATTTGTCGTTCTTAGCTATTAACTTTTCAAATTCTATGTCTTCTAAAGCCTGTTTACGTTCTTCTTCTAAAAGTCTGTACTTTTCTTTTATAAGTAAAATCTGTTCTTCTTGTCCTATTGCACCTTCTAAAGCGTTCTGTTTATCTAATTCTATTTTTGCTTGTGCTCGTTCGTTTTCGTCTTCTATTCTCATTAAAAAAAGTTCTTGTTCTAATTGTAATAGTTCTGCTGCTTCTGACTTTCTTCTACTTCTACGTTCTGAACTTCTTTGTTTTCTGTCTGCTTCGTTTTGTTTAGCCGTTTCTTCTTCTTCTTCTGCTTGTGCTATTTCTTCTTGTTTCTTTTTAATTAAATTATCTAACGCCGTTATATTTCCTTGTATCGTTGTAGAATTTTTAGCTAAAATTTTACTATTGTTTTTTATTATTTTTTGTTCTTCTTTACTTTTGTCACCTAAATTTTTTAAACTTTCTGCATTAGTATTTAATCCGTCGCTATTTGTCTTTAATTTTTCTGTGTTTTCATTTAAAGTATTTTGCAACTTTACTAAGTCTTTTTCTGCTTGTGTATTTGCTTGTGATAACTGTTTTTGTAAATCTCTATTTTTTATAAATTCGTCGTTATTTTTTACTAACTCTTTATTTAGATTTGCTTGTGCTAAAGCTGTTTTGTCTGTAGCTGTAGCCCATTCGTACACTGCTACACCTATAGCAATAATTGCTAAAACTAAAGCACCGATACCCGTAGCCATAATAGCTAACTTTAAAACTTTTAAAGCTACTGAAGAAGCTGCAATAGCACCAGTTAGAACTCCTTGTACTGTTGCCCAAGCTCCTAACGCTACTGCTTGACCGTAAGCTACTGCTGTACCTATTTTAGACGTTATAAGTCCTAGTTTTTCAACTGCTACCCTTTTAGCAGTAGTAAACATTAAAGCTGCTTCAGACATCATTCTAACACCTTGTGCTATTGCTATAGCAGATTGTACTTTAACTTGTATCTTTTCTAAGTCTTCACTTTCAACACCCATTAAACCCATAGCACCCTGTGCAGCTGCGAACCCTCCTGCAATACCCTCACCCATTTTTAGAAACGCTTCGGCCTTTTGTTGAGGTTCTAACCCCTCCATTTGTTTTTCTAAGGTCTTTACTTCTGAACTTGCGTTCTGTATCTTTGTCGCTAGTTCTTTAAACGCGTCACTTCCTACTTCAACTTCTTTAATAGCATCTCTTGCGTTGCTTAGTTCTTGTTCTAACTGTCCTAAAGTCTTGACCGCTTGCGTACCTCCTTTTATTTTTAGTTCTAACTCTACTTTTTCTGCCATTTTATGATATATCTATATTCGTTTTCGTTTCGTTTAAATGAACGGTTGCGTTCCAAATGTTATTTACGTTATTTGCACCTGTTACTTGTATTGTAAAAATGCCTGTATTATCTCCTGTGTCTATTACCGATGCACTACCGTTAGAACCGTCTTTACCAAGTATTCGAGTATTAAAAGTAACTATTGTTGGCACTTTATTACTAGCTACTCTAATAACTCCTTTTATATGTCTGTAACTAAAGTTACCTGCAGTTCCTGAAGAACCCCCTATTTCTAACCTAGTTAAAAATATTTCAAAACCTAAAATACTATTTGCTTCTGTATTTATAAACTCATCTGTTAAGTCGTTTATTTCCATATTTGTAGGGGTGTTGTCTGTAGTGTTACAACTAAGGTGTACTACCGAACTTTGGTACTGGTTTCTTTTATCTTCAGTACTACCACCTCTTACAAGCTCACCTTGTCGTATTGCTTTACCGTAAGCACCTACTACAGTAGCGTTATTTATACCGTTGTTTATAGTATTACCTTCACCACTTATAAAACAGTTTTCGTTTTCACCGTTTACTATATTATTTCGACCTACTACACTTGTGTTATGTACTCCAGTTTGTATTTTGTTGTTAGCACCTTGTACTTTATTCGTTAGGTTAGAAAAGTTTTCTTCTAACTTATTGTTTCTTAAAAAAGAATTACAAGTACCAGTTTTTTGGTCGTACTTATAACCGTAAGCTTCACACGCTAACTGATTAGGTAGTACGTCGTTCGTTCCGTCTGTAAATATTACTAACCCTTCGTTGTTTACAAAAAGAGGTTTTATTTTAAAGTCTTTTTTAAATTCCATTATATTAGTATCAATTCTACTGTACTCATTTCGTAAGGTTTATAGTCTATTTTATTAACTCTATAAAGTTGGTTCTTTATTCTACATTTGTCGTAGAAATTAAAGTCGCTTATTTCGGAAGGACTTAAATATACTTTTAACTTTACTTCTTTAGTGTCTGGGTTATATAGTTCGTCGTAATATGGTGACCAATACTCGTTATATAAATTGTCTACTGGTGTACTTCCTATAGAACTTATTAACTGTCCTGTATGAAAATGGTAATCTTTAGTGTTTAAATTTGTAGGTATATCTGACAAATGCGACATCTGACCGAACGAATCTTGATTTTCAGAACTTAAACCTTTTTGTGCTGGTATATAATAAGTATTAGAAGCCATAGTAACCCGTCCGTTGTTATATAGTATTCTGGGTTTGTTATTGAACCCTTCGAAAGTACCGTCGTCTTTACCTGCGTAAATAACTGGTATTGTCATTTCTGTAGTAAAGTTTTCAAATATAGGTTTTATAAATGTAGAAGCAAAAGGTTTAGCACTTACTTTAGTTTCACCTTCTAATAAATTAAACGTACTTGCGTCTATTTCTTTAGATCCGTATTTATATCCAGATGTATTTTTGTAAACTCCTGCTGCGTAGTCACTACTTTCTTCTACAAAGTCTAACAGTACCCTTTTCTTTAGCTTTAAGGGTGTTAGTTTCATTTCTGATACATCTACTTTATTAGTCCAGTCGTGTGTTTTATGCGTTATGTACTGACTTAAACTATCGTCTATAAATACTGACTTATAAGTTTCTATTATTAAGTTAGCGGGGTTGTCTTTGTCTTGTAATATCATTAAATTAAACATAGTCAAAAGACCTTTTAAATATTGCCACTGTCCTAAGTCACCTCTATTAATATTTAAAGCTTCTATTAAAGTTGCTGTACTAGAAGTTTGTACTGAACACTGCGAAGTATAAGATATACCTGTCGCCGCGTCGTAATAAGTTGGTAATATGTCTATATTAGAAGAACTAGAAGTTACAAAGGTTTGTAGTTCTAAAGTGTCGTTATCGTTTAAAGTAACATTAAAACTTTTACTTCGTAATTCTGGGTAAACACCCCCCGTGTCTTGTATAACTGGTGTGTTTTGACTTGAAGCTATAGTAACACCTGCACTGTCTTTATGTATCCACCTCATTCGTACAGTTTCATTAGCACCCCCAGTATGTAATAAGGTTAAACTAAAATAGCCAGAAAAAGTTAAGTTATCTTGATCGGCTGTAAACTTCTTTGTAGAAGTGTTGTAGTGTGGTGGTATTTGATTAGTAGTATATTGAACGTTATTGTAACCGTCTGGTATAGTGTAAGTAGAAGCTATTCTTATTTTGTCACTGAAGTAAACTGGTGTTATACCTTCACCCCAATTAAAGTCCATAAACAATTTAGTAAAGTCTGTACTTTCTAAGAAGTCAGAATTATAAGTAAAACCTGCTTCTGTTATTATACGGTCTACTAAATATTTACAATTTATGAAAGGTCTAAATGCGTCTTCTAATTTTTGTAGCACTACGTTTCCACTATCTAAATAAGTGTTACCATTCCATTTTACAAAAGGGTACTTTATTACGTCTGTCTTACCAGTTCCTAAAGCTGCTGTATAAGCAAATGAAGAAGTAGGTAAAGCAGTAGTTAAAACTACACCGTTATTATCGTAGTGACTTAATTTTATATTTGCTTTGTCGTAAGTGTGGTTTAATTCTGTAAAGTCTATGTCTTTAAATTTCTTATCTTTTAAAGTGTCTGCTAGTGTTATAGTGTCACTGTATAAATTTACATTGTAACTTACTTCTTCTTCTTTTTCTGTTATATCTATAAGTCTTAAATATCCGTCAAAGATTGTATAACCGTCTTCTTTTAATATAGCCTTCGTTTTCTTGTACGGGTTAAATGCATATATGTCAGATTTTACAGACCTTGTTACGTCGTAAAGACTAGAAAATATTTTGTTGTTTCTTTTAGTAGATGGTAATTTAAAAGCCTTAGTAAAACTTTGTGACTTTTCGGCTACATTCTTAAAGTTGTCTACTGATAAACTTAAAGGTATATTACTTTCTTCGTATAAGTCTAGTATTACTTGACCGTCTGAAAACGCATCTACTGTAGGTGCACTAGCTACACTTTCTTTAATTGATACACTACCTATTTCTAAATTAGTATTATCGTCGTTAGAGTAGTTTATTAAAAATACTTGTTCTGTATCTGTAGCAGTAAATGTAAAAGTATGCGTTCCTACTGTATTAGGTAAGTTAGTAAAGTGTAAAGGTTTGTATTGTGTACCGTTTACAGTCCAGTTACCACTATGTCCTAGTATAACAAAACCTGTAGTACCTGCTAGTCGTTCTATTTTTAAAACGTAAGACGATCCAATAGTTAAATTACTTATTAATTGATAAGCACCTGTTAAACTTGCACTACTTGCACTATCTAAAGTTATTTTACCACTTGAAACTGTAGCGGGGTTAGCACTTGTAAAAGAACCGCCTGTTATATTATACTGTTGCCAAATATTTAAAGGTATTAAATTACTTATAGCCGAACCTATATTACCTGCAGAACCACTAAAACCCGTGCCTAAAGTTCCTATATTAAATGAGTAGTCACTAACATATTCTGTAAAAAATGGTGTACTATATACGCTGTACTGACCTTCGTAATTTTGTGGGTATACTATTAGTTGTACTGACATTATATTTTTTGTGTTTTCTTAGTCTTCGTAGTTTGTAAATTAAATGTATATTGTATAAGTTTGTCGTTAGCCTTCGTTTTTCTTGTGTGTGTACTATTCGTAATTGTTGCGGGTTGTATATACTTTCGCATATATCCTTGATTAGCATTATCTGTACTTCGTTCTTCTAATATATAAACGTCATTACTTATAAATAATTCTTCTAACCAAATAGCCTCGGCTTCTGTTATATAATCTGTATTTAGTTTAATAGTTTCACTTATAGAACTATTGTAAGTTTTCTTACCGCCTGTATGTCCGTTTATTCTAAATTTACTTTCGTTCCAAGTACCCGTTATTTGTGTATAAGATTTTCGTTTAGTATTAAAGGTTCTAACAGACTTTTTCGTAAAGTTGTAGTAATCCCATACACCGAACTTATTTAACCACGTCAGCCTTATCGTTTCAAATTCTTTACAGTCTTCTTCTTGCTTGTAGAAGTTATAAGTGTCACTTATTACATTGTTACCTATATCCTTAGCTTTAACTGTGTAATAATCCCAGTTAGTCGGTAGTGTTTCACCTGAACCTACTAAATTACCTGTACCTACTCCTGCAAATTGTAGTTTATTATTACTGTCACCCATATAACCTGCGTGACCACCGAAAGAAGCTTGTATTAATTTAGTTATCAAAGAACCTGTTGTACTACCGTTATTATAAAATTGTATTTCTATTTTTCTTACTGAAGGGTATTGTACACCCGCTGTACCTACTTCAAAATCCCAGTCGTACTGACTAAAGAAACTTAAAGTTAAATAGTCTGTAGTTCTTAAATACTGAGTTTTAGGTGCGTTACTTAAAAAACTATCTGTACTACTATTCAAAACAAAACCTTCTTTACTTAGATTATAACCGAAGTTACTATTACTATCTAAGTTTAAAATATCTGTATCGTAAAGAACACCGTTATAAATTAAGAAGTCGTCTACTGTTGTGTTAGAATTATATTGTTCAGTTACATTACCTGTTGCACTGTCTGCAGCTTCTACATTAAACCTAACAGTAAAGAACCTACAACTATTTCTATTTGTACTAAAGTCGTCTATTTGGTGTATTGTATGTGGTGTGTTGTCTGAAAAGTCTACACCGTTATATTGCGAAAAGTAAATAGCAGAAGAATTATGTACTGTACCTCCTTCGTAGTCTGGTGTTACATAGTTTTGTAATATAGGTGATAAGTCAAATATTCCTGATCCTACACCGTTAGGGGTTACTTTTAAAACTGCTATTCTATTAACTGTATTCGTTAAACCTGCTGTTCTATTATTTACGTAAACTTCTGCAGTGTATTTAATTTTAAATTTACTTGCTGATGTTACGTCGTCTTTTACTGTAAAGATTATATTACTAGCTGCTGGTATAAGTCTGTACTTAGGTTTCTGTTCTATTGTTAAACTCATTTCTTAAATGTTTTTATTTCGTTTAATACGTCTGCTTTAAAATGTTTAACCATTTCTTTTTTAAATAATTTATAACTATAACTTAAAGGTTGAGTATAAAAACTTGCTGCTGGTATTCCTTTTCTTTGTATTGACTTACTTATTAAATAAGCTAAGCTTTTACTTTTTATAAACCTACCTAAGTCGTCACGTCCTTTAATACCTTTTCTGTTTATCCAAGTTTGTATAGCACCTATATTAGGTGAATTACCTACACCTGACTTATATTTAAAAGGACTTCGTTTTCTTTTACCGTCTGCGTCTATATAGGTTCTAGTTACTTTAGTACCTGAAACACCTTTATTTACAAACGATGCATATTTAGAAGCTAAAAATTTAATATCGTAACCTTCTTTGTCTTGTGTTATTTTAAACCTTAAAGACTTAGATAGTTTACCAGTTACATTTTTACCTTTTTGTTTTAATATACCTCGTGCTTGTCTTACAATATACTTACCGTAAGACTTTAAGTAGTTTTCTATACTATCGTATTTAAGACCTAACACTATACACTAGCTACAAATAATTCTACTTGTATGTCATTTGATGAACTAGGTTTTATTTGTAAAGAAGCTAAGTCACCCGTTATAGCTGCAAAAGCTGGTGTAGTGTCTTCTTCACCTATTGCTATGTCGTCACCGTTATATAAAACGTGCGAAGCTCCTGCTCTTAGTCGTACTTGGTAATTAGAAGCTCCTGTTACTACTCCTAACATACATTCGTTAGTATCGTCTAAATTAGTAACCCGTAAATACTTTACATTATCTCTGTCTATATTACTACCTGCTGCGTGTGGTGTAGCCCCAAATTCTGCAATAGTTGTAGTTTGTGAGTGTGTACAAGATATAGTACGTTCTAAGGTATCTAAAATACCTGTTGTAGTTACTGTATTAGTAGAACCTCTATTAGTTCCGTTAATAGTAACCGTTTCTGTAATCGTTGTTGTTAAGTCTGGCATAAAATTTTTTTATATTGTTATTTTTATTTTGAACATATTGTTGTATTGTCTATAGGTATGTTACAACTGTTTAACTCGTTTTCTACTGTTATTGAAAAAGACATTACCCACCCAGAAACTGCGTTATCAAATCTTTCTGTAAAAGGTTCAATTGTAAAGTCGTTGTCTATAAAATACCTTTGTTCTTCACCTGCTGCAGCGTCGTAACCGTATAGTATTTCACCGTGTTTATATATTGCTATTATGTCGTTCATTATTTCTAAACAGTCAGATAGTACTTCTTGTTCGTTACTTTCGTCTGGTTCTACAAGATCCATAACAAACAGTTGAAAGTTAAACGTTCTTGTGTTCATACCTACCGTAACGTTTACGGGGTTAATATGAAATAAAGGAAACAGTGTATTCTTTTCTAAATCTAATTCCCATAAGTCACCACTTGTTACAGTATGAATATTTAAGTGTTGTTCACCTACACACTTTAAAGTATCTATTACGTTATTGTAACTTTTAAATCTTATTGCGTCTATACTCATTTTCTAATTTTTCGTTTACGTCTTTTTTATAATTCATAAATGTAAAACATTCGTAAGCTGGTTTAGTTACTACTTGTTCTATATTTAAAAAGTTTTCGTTTGCTAACATATATATTGCATTGTACCACCCCCATTTTTTCGTTAGTCCGTCTTCGTTGTAACCTGTTTCTTCTGTTGTTTCTGTATTAAAGACTTCTTCGAACTGATTAAAAGTGTCGTTCCTAAATCGTAAAAAAAAACCGAAGCACCGTTAAAGTCTTCTACTGTTAAATGTTTCTTAAATAATTCTGCTCGTTCTTCGTTTGGTTCGTAGTCTTCAATTCTGTACTTGTCGTTCTTCTTTGCTGTAACTGGTCTGTATAAGATACTTAAAATATTATGTAGATTTTCTTCTAAGTTTTCCGTGTATGTTTCTAAATCGACAAACTCACCTAAGGTCATATCTACTAACTTCGGGTGAAACCCATACTCAACACCCTCTATTTCTATAAAGTGTTTTAGTTCGTCTGTAGGTGTTGTTTCTAAGAACGTTGTTAAGTGTTTACCTAACTTACCTATAGACTTCATATCTAATCCGTACAGTTGTCTTTTAGGTATGTCTGTTATACAGTTAAGTATTCTTATTACCTTTTCTATTTCGTGTACGTCGTCTTCTTTCTTTAGAACTGCCATAAGTCGCTGGTATCGTCCTAAGTTTAATTCGTTAAAACTTTCTGGTATGTTAAAACTTAGTTTCTTCTTACCGTTTAATAGTCTTACTTTCATAGTATATAATATAAATTTGTTGTTTTTAGTTTACTGTATAAAATACTTACCTGCGTTAGGGTTGTCTAAGTGGTATATTACATTGTATCTTATTCCGTCGATAGCGTGGTTGTAGTTGTCTACATATAGTTTTGAAGCTTTATCTGAAAATATATAGTTGTTTAATTCCTTAGCTATATTCGTCGAATTAGGTTCTACAATTAGTTCGTAGTCTTGCATTCTTGTTATACCACTTTCAATAGTTCCTTTCTTAACTGGTTTAATATTTACGCCTGCGTGTCGTAAGTCTTCTATTAGTCTAGGTTCTGCACTATCAGCTATTATAAGTGACTTACCTACTTTGTCTAATACTATAGTTGCTAGTTCGTGTGACTTTAAACCGTTTCTGTATATGTGTTCTTTGAGATATATCTTTTTATGTTTCTTATCTATAGCTACTTCTGTTAGTGTGTCTGGATCTACACTAAAACCGAAATCCATACCGCAAGACGTTTGTAAACCGTTAGGGTTAAATTGTCCTATAGACCAGTTTTCAAAAACTACACCTTCTGCTTTATCTAACCACCCACCTAGAATTTTATGTTTATATTTCTTTAAGTTGTTTAACTGTATTGACTTTATACGTTCTAAGAAACTTTCGTTTAGGTTGTCTTCATTATCTAAATAAGTAGAATGTATATAACAGACGTCTTCTTTAATACCGTTATAACCTGCTTCTATTCCTTTACTTTCGAAAAACCTTCTGTATATCCAGTGTTCTTTTGTTGTAGGGTTTAATATTAATACTATTCTGTTTTGTACTCCCTTTTCCCTAATAGATAAGTCTATAGTGTCAAAAGTGTTTTCGTCTATTAGTTCTTCTGCTTCGTCAAGTACCCAAGTACTAATACCTTGTAAAGATTTTAAACTTGCTGTCTGGTTTCCTGAAGACGTTTTAATACCTCTAAATATTATGTCGCTATTCGTTTTAGTATTTACTACTTCGGACTTGTTTATATTAAAGATACTAGAAAAACCTAGTAGACCTATCTTTTCTAAAAACTCGGGTACAATACTTAGGTGTGCACTTATCATAGTATAACGTGTAAATAATACGCGTACACCTTTAGACATAGTAAGTAGTGTTAGAAAGACTGTAACTGCAAAAGACTTACCAGAACCCCTACCGCCTGTTATTATATAATACCTACAATTAGATGTAAATAGGTTATCGTATTTTCTATTTAGTTTCAGTGTCTATAAATGTTATGATCGGCATATTTAAACTTTCGTCGTTTGTTGTTACGTCTACTCTTTGTTGTGGTTTACCGTAAAAGTATTCAAAGAATAATTTAACACTCCATTGTTCTTTTTTATCTAACCCTTCTTTTAAAGCTTCTAACGCCTTAGCGTTCATAGGTGTTAAATTCTCTATTAACTTTTGTTCTTCTGCTTTACTCTTACGACCTGAACCTTGTCTAGCACCGCCGTTGTTTTTTCTTTTGTCCATAATTGAAATAAATTGATTAACCAATATATAATATAAATAAGTCTTATTTGTTTTTTGGTAAGTAACTTAACCATTCTAGTATTTCTTCTTGACTACTTATTACTTCTCCTGTGTCGTGGTTTATATATGTTATTTTAGTTTCTTCAAGCATATTATCGGCTTCTATATTTAGTGTGTATATATCAGCTGTTAACATTTCTTCTATTGTTTCGTCATATAACTTTGCTTCGTAGTCGTTTGTTATAATAAATTCATTTGGTAATCTCATAATTTTTATTTTTTAGGTTCTTCTAATACAAAGTTAAACTCTGACATACTCCATACTCTTATTTGTTCGCAATAGTCTTTAAATTCGTTTGTGTCTAGTTCTTTACTTGTGTCTGCTATAAACATAGTCTTTAGGGCTTCGTGCATTTCAAACTTATGATACCCTAAGAATTTACCAAGTGGTAAGACTATACATTTAAAGTAATATTTATTTTGTGCTGGTGTCCTATTCATTATTCCAGTTGCCAGTATTTATATTGTCTTGTACTTTACCCATCTCTTTATTAATGTCTATAGACTTCTTGTGATGGTTAGTGTCGCTGTCTGGTCGTTTAATTTCTGGCATACCTACGTATTCGTCAGTTATAACTTGTACCATATATTGTTCGCAACAATACGCATCTTTACATACTAAGTCAGAACCTACAGATACAAACTTTACTTTGTATATATCTTTAGTCTTATTACATTCGTTACAGTTAAACTTCATTTAATTTATTTAATAGTTGTTGCGGTGTGTATATAGTTAAGTTGTTATTGTAGTTCTCGTATATTTGTGTAAACTCTTTTTGTTCTTCGTTAAATGTCCACAAGGTTTTTACTCCTGTTTCTATTTGTTTTCGAAGTATTGTTTTTATATTGTTATATTTCATTTTCTATAGTCTGGTGTGTGTTTTTTATATAAGTAGTTCCGTTCTCTAATTTCTTCTGTTCGTTGCATTCCGAATTGCATTTCGAATCCGTAGTCTTCAGTTATTATTGTAGGTAGTGTTATTACCTTGTCTTCTATATTTTCGTATTCGTTTATTATAGGTTCTTTTGTAAATCTAGTTTTTTTACGACCTACCTTTTTACCGTTAATTATTTTCGACATATTTTTCTATTTCAAATTGTAAATGGTTAATAGCTTTTTGTAAACAGTCTACAGGTGTTTCGTGTTTATGGTAAGCTCGTAATATGTAAGTCGTCGCTGTTGCTAAATGATAAGGTAAGTCGAAGTTGTCGCATACCTTCCTAGCTTCGTAGTTGTTAGTTCCTTTGTAATATTCTGGTACTCTACAGTCGTTTTCTAAACCCCCTGTTCTTGTCTTACCGCTGTACTGGTCTATTAAGTCTTTAGTGTGTTGGTCGTTTCGTTGTTTCGCGTTGTCTAAGTTACGATCTGTTTCGTAGTAGTGTTTACTTTTCATATTTTCTTTATTATATCTTGCATAAATTTATA
>Ga0209634_1002250_pt1 | contig 13596 bp, 30 predicted proteins | sample LinPmetageLP40_FD_184043 | JGI IMG/M metagenome (GOLD analysis project Ga0209634, IMG submission 184043) | Marine viral communities from the Pacific Ocean - LP-40 (SPAdes) (version 2) | ecosystem: Environmental > Aquatic > Marine > Oceanic | place: Pacific Ocean | collected 2010-08-26
CTTGGTTTAGATAATAAAGCAATTGAGAAAGATATGAAATCAGGTGATTATCTTAATGCACTTAAAGTATTTGATGATAATTTTGGTGATTTCGTAGTGTTGCAAACTGAAAATGCTGAATATATTGAGGCATTTAAATTTAAGGAGGTTGCGTAATGATTAAATTGACAAAGTTATTAATTGCAATTTGTATATTTGTATGGGGATTTGTATTATCATCAGTTGTTTTTGCTCATGACTATAACGAGGCAGTTGTTGGTCATGTAATTCAACAAGAAGTGCAAGGTAATTCAGTTGACTCATCTGTATTCGAGGCAGAAATGCAAAGGGTTGGTCACAGGTATTCTTTAGAAATGATATCTGTTTTACAAAAATATTTACCATCTATGTTAGATAGTATTTCAGCAGAGTTGAGAGCAAAAGCAGATAAGAATTACAAATGTGCTTTACAATCAGATGAATATAAAAATAAGGACTGTAAATAATGTTTCATGTAGTTTATTCTAGACACTATTGGGACCATCAAGATGGCAGTTATGGTACATTCCCAAATACTTATACTCTATACAGAAATGTATCATATTCTCAAATAGAGATTATGCAAAATAAATGTGCTGAGCTAAAAGTAAATGCTGATAAAGTATATGCTGACTATGAAAGTAAAGAAGATTGCAAATCGGATCCTGAACAATTTGATAGGTCCGAAGTTTATATTATAGATGATAGAGATTATTTTAAAACATATAGGGATGTATATCCTGATGTTTACATTGGACCTGCTGGTCTGATACCAGCAAAAGAAGATTATTACTATAGTTATGGTCAAAAAACTGATTTTATGTTAATAAAAGATTTTGATGAGTTTTATACATGGTACGCTAAAGACTGGACACAAGAACAGATACAAACAGAGTATAAAAAACGAGATAAGGAAACTGCTTGACAACTATACTATAATAGTATATAATTATATTATTAACAAGGATATATTATGGGTTTATTTTATGTACATATACCTAAGAGTTTAGGTATGAAGAAGAAGAAACTACCTAAAGCGTTAGGTATGAAGAAGATGAGCAAATCACCTAAAACAAAGAGATTATTAGAGGCGAGAGCCAAACACAGAAAATTTTTAATTAATCACGGTATTAATCCTGATAAAAAACTTTCTGATATCAGAAAAGAAAGTCAGAATCGTTCAGTATTTCGTGATACATCTCTAGTTCGAAAATCTACTGTTATTAACAGCACCATAAAATCACTTGACACATCTAAATTACAAGGTTCAGGCGGTACTAAGCCACTTAGTAACTGGCGATTAGAAGAATCTAAAAAGTTTACAGTTGCACCTGCTTATAATAAAGGTGCATATCAAGTTATCACTAAAGACGGTATTAAGGATATAGGCAGATAATATGTTAGCTAAATCTTATGATGTTGTCTATTATGACGAAAGTGGTGAAAAAGAAATTATCAATAGTTTGCCTACATTAGAACAAGCAATAGCAGTTTACTTCCAGTGTATGGAAGGTGATAAAGAAGCACAAACGAATTTCAGTTATGACATTGAAGAAGGTTTTGTAGGAGTTCCAGGTGTTTAGAATATTAACAATACTAATACTATTAGCAGTATTAGCTACATTAGTAAATGGTTGTAGTAGTAAACAAATACTACCAACACCTTTTGGTGAGATAAATGTAATTAGAAACTTAATGGACTTAATAGCTAATGATGAAGAAGAAATAGAAACAGAGACAAAAGAAAAAGATGTTCCCATTAAAGCTGAAAGAATGGTAATTGGGGAAGACGGAGAAGTTTATCTTATGGGACCTAAAAAAGAATTATGGATTGCTACAGGAGAAGAAGATGAGTAAAGGAACTAATGAATATGTTGATGAGGAAGATGGCAGACCTTATCAAAAACCTGAGGTAGATGTAGACGCTATCAATGATGAAATATGGTTAAGAAAAAAAGAAGAAGAAGAAAAAGAAAAAGGCATGTACATATGGTTAAGAAAAAAAGAAGAATTTAAAAAAAATGAATAAAATTTTATTAATACTATTAACACTATCTACAATTGGTTGTAGTCAAAATCAAGTCAAATCACATATAGGAACTGGTGCTGGTGCAGTAGCAGGATATGCTACTTGTACAGGATTACTTAATACAAATGTGCCACTAACTGCTGCTTGTGCTGTGGTCGGTGCCATGTGGGGTTCAACATTGTTTTATAAAAATGATATGAATACACACACAGCAGTATTTGTAGATACACTAAACACAGCACCAGGCAAAAGGTCTCATACAAATTGGGGTAACTCTGCTAATGGTAATTGGGGTTCTATAACAATCAATAGAAGTTATGTAAATCACAATTTTAGATGTAGAGATTATGAGTCAGTTATTAGTATCGAACATTCTTGGCCTATGAACGGCATATCAAGAGAGAGTGAAACTGGAACAGCCTGCCAATTACCAGACGGTCGTTGGAAAATAACAGAGAGTACAAATTCATGAAGATTATAATTGATAAAGTAATGCAATGGCACGAAGATAGAAATTTAATTGAAGGTTCTACTGATAAAGACCAAGTCTTAAAGTTGCAACAAGAACTTGGTGAGTTGAGTGATAGTGTTTGTAAACAAAAAGATGTGAAAGATGACTTAGGCGACATGATGGTTATTATGTTAAATATAATGAAAAGAAATAATGTTACAATGGAAGAATGTTTAGAGACAGCATATAATGATATCAAAGATAGAAAAGGTAAAATGGTCGATGGTATTTTTATTAAAGAAAAAGATGATTTTTTTACTGCTGAAAAATATGACTTCTCAAACTGGTCGGAGGAGTAATGCAAGACCCTCGGAAACCACAGATGATGCTACAATCAATGCTACTATTGATAGTTTTGTTATTATTATTTAAGTCTTGTGCAGTTGCAGGTGAGAAATCAAAATGGTTGAATGAGAATCCTTGTATGATAAAAGTTATAATTAAAGAGAAATGTTTAGATAGTGAATGTTTAATAACAGAGACAACAAAAGAAGAAGTATTGGAATGTCGAGACGGATATGACGGACCTAACTATTGGGAACTATTTGCCCAATTTTATTATGCAGACTTAACTACTCCTGCTTATTGCAGGCAGTATGCGAGACCAGACCATCCTTTTAAAACACCTGGGATGATTTGTTTAAGTGAAAATGGTGTTTGGGAGAAGAAATAATGTATAAATTGTTAGTTACAATAACTTGTATAGTTGTTTTAACGATACATTGGGGTGAATTTTCTGAGAAAGTAAACTTAGCAAAATTTTTAAGAATTACAGATAATGTAATAAATGAAGTGAAGGAGTAAAAAACATGATGAAAATTATATTAATAGCTTTAACATCAATGGCTGTAATAGGTTGTAGTAATACTTATGAAGTCAAACAAGAAGCAAACATGAAAGATAATCGTTTATTGAATGAGGTGCCTCAATGGTATATTGACGCTTCAATTGATGAGGGTATTCTTTTTGATAGAGATGCTGAAAAGTATATCTACTCAGTAGGTCAAGGAACAAGTCCTGATTTACAATTAGCAATTCAAAAGGCAACACTAATTGCAAAAGCAAGTCTTGCTGACCAGTTGAAAGGCGAAATGAATCAAAGAAGTGAACTGTATACTACTGAGATTGGTTCAAACAGAAACATAGAAGTTGCTTCGAAAGTTGAAGACACAATTGTTAATGTTGTTGCAAAGACTATGGTTCAAGGTTATGAACAATGGGAAAAGGCAGTATATGAAACACCATTAGGTCGATATAGAGTTTATATTGGTTTAAAAATGGGTGTTGGTGACGCCAACAGATTAGCAGAATATATTGCTGCAAATGCAAATAATGATGTTAATATTGATGTATTAGCAGAAGCGGCGATACAAGAGGTAATTATTACAGATGAACCAGTTAATTAAAATGATTACAGTTTACAGCAAACCAAACTGTCCTTATTGTGAAAAGGCCAAGCATTTATTAAAGAGTCTTGGTCTACAATATGAGGAAAAAGTGGTCACTAAAGATTTATCTATTGATGAATTATATAAAGTGTTGGGAAAACAAGTTAGAACTATACCACAAATAGTTATGAATGATATTCATGTAGGTGGTTATAATGAGTTAAAAGAACACTTTATTAATGAAGGTAAGATAAATTATAAAGGTGAAAAAATCTAAAAAGGTACATAAATAGTAGCATGATAAATTTTCAACAATATATATCTGAGGGTGTGTACGACCCAAATATATTCAAAGCATTCTTTCTTGCAGGAGGTCCTGGTTCAGGCAAATCATGGGTTTCTGAAAGAACATTAATGGGTATGGGATTAAAAGTTATTAATAGTGATAATGCTTTTGCAGCTGCCTTAAATAAAGAAAAAATGTCATTAAATATGGCAACAACAGATGCTAAAGAAATTGCAAGGCGTGATGATATAAGAACAAAGGCAAAAGCAAGAACTGGTGTACAGTTAAAACTTGCATTAGAAGGCCGTTTAGGTCTTATACTAGACAGCACAGCAAGAGATGTTGCAAGAATAGAATCAGAAGCAAACACAATGAGACATATCGGTTATGATGTACATATGGTATTTGTAAATACAAGTTTAGAAGTTGCTCTTAAAAGAAATCAAATGAGACCAAGAAAAGTGCCAGATGCTATTGTGATATCAAATCATAAACAAGTACAACAAAACATAGGTAAATTACAAAATCTATTTGGCACAAGTAATTTTATTATTGTAGATAATAATAAAGTTGCTGAAGATGTAAACCCTAAAGTATATAAAGCAATACGAAGAATGGTAACTAAAAAACCTACATCATATCAAGCAATCTCATGGATAAAAAGAGAACTACTAAAGAAAAAAAGAGGTTAGATGGAAAAGAACTCAAATGTGATAAAGTTCCCGACAGATAGAGTTGTTCATAACAACAAACCTGTAAAACCTAAACTATCAGAGGAAGAAACAAGACAAATTAAAGAAGATATATTTGTTGACCAAATAACTGAAAGTTTAATCTTAGATATCATTCATGTACTTCAAGAAAATGTTGTTGATACTAAGACAGATGTATTTTTAAGAGACCTAGCAATAGTGATTGAAGCTACTAAAAGTTTATTAAAAAGAGACTTTGGTAGAGATTATCCAATGCAGACTATCTCTGATTCTATTGCCAAAATTCACATACTCAAAGATGGTAGAAAAGTTACTGATATTAATTATGGTAACATTATTGTTAGAAAGACAAAAGAATCTAAAAAACAACAAAAAGAAAGACAACAAGAATTAGATATAGAATTTGAACCTGATATTACACTGGATTAATGCTTGACAACAGGTCAATAACCTGATATAATATAATTATGACATACAAAGTAAAGTTAGATGATAAAATCAAAGCACTAAATTCTACCAGAGTATTTAAAAAGGTAACACCAAAAGGTGGTGTATCTTGGTATGTTAAATGGGTAGCATGTATATTTTTACTTATTGCAGCTTGTTTTAGAGCAGCTGGTGAGTTTAATATATTTGACTTATGTTTTAGTTTTTTAGGTGTAGTGGGTTGGCTTTGGGTAGGAATACTATGGCATGACAGAGCAATAATAATGCTAAATGCTGCTCTATCCACACTACTGTTAGTAGGAATATTAAAGGCGGTTATATAATGATTATAGTTGACATAAATCAAATAATGATATCGAACCTAATGGTTCAAATCAATGGCAGAGATGCACCTGAATTAAATGAAGACCTTGTTAGACACATGGTCTTAAATTCACTTCGTGCTCACAATAAAAAATTCAGAAAAGAATACGGCAAAATGGTTATTGCTTGTGATAGTAGTAATGTATGGAGAAAAGAAATCTTTCCTAACTACAAAGCAGGTAGAAAAGCAAATAGAGCAAAATCTGAACATGATTGGAGTATGATATTTGATATCATATCTAAAGTTAAAAATGAGATTAAAGCATTCTTGCCATACAAGGTTATAGAAATAGAAACAGCAGAAGCAGATGATATAATTGCTACACTAGTTAGAAAACACCAAAGTATGATAGGGCCTAACCATGAGAAAAAGGTATTAATACTATCTGGCGATAAAGATTTTATACAATTACATAATGAATGGGTTAAACAATATAATCCTGTTTTAAACAAATTTGTAGGTAGTGATGAGAATCCAAGTCTATATATTAAAGAACATATATTAAAAGGTGACCGAAGCGATGGTATACCAAATGTGTTATCAGATGATAATGTGTTCGTTGACGGTAGAAGACAAAAACCTCTAAGTAAAAAAAGGATAAATAGTTGGGTAGAGGAAGTTTTTATGACCTTTACCGAAGAAGAGCAAAAGAATTACGACCGAAATCGAAAATTAATTGATTTAAGTTGTATACCTCAGACACTTGAGGATAAAATTAATAATGAGTTTTTGAATGTAGAAGTAGCAACTAGGGATAAAATACTAGGTTACTTTATAAACAAAAAACTTAAAACTTTAATCGAGTCAATAGATGAATTTTAGACTCGAAAGAACTGTTAAGGAGAATGTAACATGGCAATAATAAGAAGAAATCCAGATGGGTCAATAGCAAGTCAAGAAGGATTTGAAGCAGCACAATCACCAATACCAACACAATCACACCCAGCATTATCAAATAGACGAGGTATGGCAGCAATGGCAGATGCCGGCAGAGCTGTACCACCTTTAATGAGTGAGATTGCTACAAAAATAAACAATGCAAAAGATAAACCTAGAAAACTAAAAGTATTAAAAGATAATGATTCTGTATCATTAAGACAAGTTTTAAAAGGTGCTTTTGACCCAAAGATAGAATGGTTATTACCAAAAGGTGATGTACCGTTTACAAAAAATGACGCCCCAATAGGAACAGAACATACTATGCTTAGACAAGAAGCAAAAAGGTTATATCTGTTTACAAAAGGTGGCGATAATACTTTGTCTAACAATAAAAGAGAAACAATTTTTATTCAAATGTTAGAAGGATTATCTGCTGAAGAGGCAGAGTTTTTAGTAGCAGTTGTACAGAAAAAAATCAATAATAAGTACAAAGGGTTTACTGCTAATCTAGTAAAAGAAGCATTCAATTGGAATGACGATTTTATGAAAAACGAGTAAACTGACAACACTACTAACTATCGGGATTGGTCTCAAGTACGAATTTTAGTGCTTGACATCTATCCCGTTATAGTGTATTATATAAGTATATTAACAAATTATGAGAGATAATGCGTAGTTTAGATGAAATAATAATTATGTTGGGACTTGCAATAAGTGACCCATCACTACCAATTGAAAAACTAAATACTGATTATGTAGACCCAATTCAAGCAACTTGTCTTGCAGACAATGTTTATCATGAATCTAAAAATCAAGGAACTGCTGGTTGGAATGCAGTTATTTCAGTAACAATGAATAGAGTAAAAGACAAAAGGTTTCCAAATACTGTTTGTGGAGTAGTTAAACAAGGACCTACAAGAGAGTCTTGGAAACAGAATGGAACTTTCTACCCTATCAAACACAAATGTCAATTTTCATGGTACTGTGATGGTAAGGCAGATAATATACACGAAAATAATAAAAAGATATATAAGAAAATATACAATCTATCATATCTATCTTTAATTGAAGATACTCCAATACTAGACATTACTGATGGTGCAACTCATTATCATGCAGATTATGTAACACCAGCATGGGCTCGAACTAAAACAAAGACTATAGAAATCGGTGACCATATATTTTACAAATGGGAGAAGTAAATGAATTATAATAACACTTTAGAAATATTTTGGCGAAGAGCTGCAAGTTTGCAAAAGGCATATCGAAAGGCCGAGGATCCAGACTTTAAAAGAATATGGGCAGATAAACTACAAGCTCTTATGCAGAAAATTAAAGGGGTTGACAAAAAGGAATTAAACTGATATAATACTGACATGAATATATTTTATTTACATAATGATACAAAAACTTGTGCTGAACTTCATGTTGATAAACATGTGGTCAAAATGATTGTCGAATATGCACAATTACTATCCACAGCAAAACGAATGACAGACGGTATTAAATATGAAGCAAAATCAAAAACAGGCAGACGAGTGCAAAGATACCGACTCGAAAATTCTAATGAAGAAGAAATAATTTACAAAGCGGTACATTACCACCATCCTAGTGCTGTGTGGGCTCGTTCTTCTTCTCAACATTATAACTGGTTGTACTCGCTGTTCATCGAGCTTGGTAGTGAATATACCCACCGATATAAAAAAGAACATAGTACTATTAGACTGCTCAAAGACCTTTTAAAACACCCACCAGTTAATTTAAAAGATAATGGTTGGGTAGAACCACCACCTGCTATGTCTCATTATCCACAATGCATAGTACCTGGTGATAGTATTCAATCATATAAAAACTACTATATAGAAGCAAAGGCTTATTTTGCAAAGTGGACTTCTAGACCCATACCAGTATGGTTTAGTGAAGGAGTAGACAATTTTTAGAGGGGTACTATCGTACTAAGACAGCTGTAAAGACCGCCTAGCGGGCGGCTATGAGACTACAATTTAGGAGATAAACATGGATGCAGTAGATAATAAGATGGATGATGTAGAATTTGAAAATTTTATGAAAGATGAACATTTTATGAGTGATAAAGAATTTAAACTATTAAGTAAACAAATAAATCAAATAGAAAAGATAATAAACAATGCCAACATATAGATTTAAAAATTTAGAAACAGATATAGTTTATGAAGACTTAATGTCTATATCTGAAATGGAAAAGTTTATTAAGAAGAAACACATTGAATTATTACCACCAACTCAGATGAATATTGTATCAAGTGTCGGTAGTGTTGATAGTCATACTGATAATGGTTGGAAAGAGAATATGGCTAGAATTTCAGAAGCACATCCTAGTAGTCCACTTGCTGACCGATATGGTAAAAGAAGTGTCAAACAATCTCAAACTCAAAACATAATAAAAAAACATAGAGACCGTAAGTCTAAAGGCGAAGGAAGATAAATATAAATGATACCTAAAGGAAATATATATGTCAGACTTTGATTTTTTAGATGGCTTTGAAGGTGACGGTGATTGGGGTTTTACCTCAGTCAAAGAAAAACCATCAGACGCACAATCTAAACAAACAGAAACAGTAGTAAAACAAACAGCAGATAGTACTGCCAAGGCAGTCTCTAGCGATATAGTAAGCAAATTAGATACTAAACTAGATAGAGTTTTATCTCTAATTAGTGCTACTAAAACAGCAGTAAGCGACAAGAATCAAGTTGACTTAGACATTGCTAAAAAGCAAATGGATGATGAATATGATTTGAGAAAAGATAATTTGGGCAAAGAACAAAAAGAAAAGTTTGCTCAATTAGAAAAACTTATAATACCATTATTAATTAAATTAGCAAAATCACCAGAAGCTTACATACATTGGCCTAACAGAGCTCAAGTAATTGAAGCTCAGCTTAAAAAGATAGTAGAAATTACAAGGGGAAAATAATGAAAAGTAATTATGATAAATGTTTGAAAACAATCTTACATCACGAAGGTGGATATGTAAATCACCCTAAAGACCCAGGTGGCGAAACAAACCTAGGTGTTACAAAAAGAGTTTACCAAGAACACGGCGGTACTAAAGATATGAAAGATTTGTTAGTTGAAGATGTGGCACCAATATACAAAAAAGGTTATTGGGATAGAATGAAAGGTGACGATTTACCTGGTGGTCTAGACCTATGTGTATTTGACTTTGGTGTAAATGCAGGACCTGGTCGTGCAGCTAAATTCTTACAATCAATGATTGGCACCACAGTTGATGGTGGTATTGGTCCTAATACTTTGGCAAAAGTCGAAGAATATATCAGAGAAACTGGTGAACATGAATCTGTAAAAAATTATCAAGAAATGAGACAAAAATATTATGAACGATTACCTACTTTTGCTACTTTTGGCAAAGGTTGGACTAGACGAGTTGAGGAAACTACAAAATTAGCGCTTGACATTATCTAGAAAACCTGTTATAATATAAGTCTAAGTTAAATAAACAGGAATTAAAATTACTATGAATAAAATGAACGCCTTTTTAAATGACAAATACGATATGAAATCGTTTAATCATATTCCATTAACAACACAACTACCTGAAATACTTACTGAAACAATCAACAAAAAAAGATACTATGTAACGCCAGATGGTAAAAAGTATCCTTCAATTACAACAGTTTTATCAGGTAGAAATAATGAAGGTCTAGTTAGATGGCGTGAGTCAGTTGGTAATGATGTTGCAAATCAGATAATGAGAACTGCAGCTAAAAGAGGTACTGCTGTACACCAATTAGTTGAGGATTATTTAAATAATGAAGAACTATCTAATCAAGATGTTTTACCAACAGCACTATTCACTATACTCAAACCTGAGTTAGATAACATAAGTAATATTAGATTACAAGAAGGCGCTCTATACAGCGACTCTTATGGTGTTGCAGGTCGTGTTGATTGTATCGCCGATTACAAAGGTGAATTATGTGTAATAGACTTTAAAACCTCTACTAAAGAAAAGAAAGAAGAATGGGTAGAAAACTATTTCATTCAAGGTTCTGCCTATTGTGAAATGTATGAAGAAAGATATAATCAACCAATAGATAAAGTTGTAATTCTTATAGTTACCGAGACTGGTGGTATACAAACATTTACAAAGTCAAAAGAAGATTATTTACCTTTATTAAAAACAGCAATAAAGGAGTTTAATGGCCAAATGAGACTGGAGTTTAATGAAAAGAACGAATCAAACACTTAAAAAAATAGTTGGGATTAGTGTAATTGCTTTATTATTCTATGTAATATCTAGTGATGTAATATCTGGCGGTTTACTTGCAAACACACCAAGACAATTTATTGAAGAACCAAAACCAGAATACAATACTCAACAAATGGCAAAACAACAAATACCTGTTTATTGTGGTGAGTCTAGTTTTGTATTTGATATTTCATCAAAAACAATGAAAGAATTACAAATATTAATAGGTGAAGTAAGACTAGACGGTTCGGGAGTAGGTGATGTTGTAGGCGTATTATCTTTTGGTCATAATGCTAAAAATAATACTGGTACTTTTTTCATAACAATACCAGATGAAAGTGTAACTTGTGTATTAGGTTATGGTATGAATTGGAAGTTTTTTGATAATGACGGCAATCAACTTATGCGACAAAATTCTCTTATAGAAATAGGTCCTAATACAAAGAAGCGTTTATTGAATCTTACACTGGATTAATGCTTGACAACAGGTCAATAACCTGATATAATATGATAACATGAATAATTACATACAAATTTATAAAGATGTTTTAGACCCAAGTTACTGCAAAGATTTAATTCATAGGTTTGAGAAGAATAAAGAACACCATGAGACACATGACCAAGGACCTATGTCATTCACACAAATTAATTTTAATCAACATTTAGAATATCAAGAAGATATAACCCAACTAACAAATGTTTACAAAAAATATGTAAACAAGTATAGAAAAAACTGTGCTATACATTCAACACAATGGCCTCAACAATATGCCTTTGAACAAATCAGATTAAAAAGATATTTAGCAAACGATAAAGACGAGTTTGCCTCTCATGTAGATTCAATGAATGTTGAGTCTGCTAAAAGATTTCTGGTATTTTTTATATACCTAGAAGATAATGAAAGAGGTGAAACTAACTTTCCCCAATTAGGCCTAGCATCACCATGTAAGCAAGGCTCTATGTTAATGTTTCCACCTTTATGGCCATGGGTTCATGCAGGTATGAAACCAGTTGATAAACCAAAATACATGATAGGGAGTTATTTACATTACACATGAGTATAATTACACCAAATAAATTTGCTTTACTTGTTGAAGATGTAGTAAGAAAAAAAAGAGTTAGTTATATGGACGCTGTAATTATGTATTGTGCAGAAAATCATATAGACCCTTCAACAACAAAGTCTATGATTAATAAAAGTCTTAAAGAAAAAATAAAATATGAGGCACAAGGTCTTAATATGTTAAAAGAAAAAGAAGCACAATTACCACTAATTGATGTTGAGGGGGAGAAGTGAATGGTTTTGAAGTATATAAAATCTATTTGGCAATCAAACTCCACTTCACAAGTAAAAACCAATCTTACGACTTTCATAAACACAACGGCCGAACAACTGCAAAATTGGAAACATTTACTAAAAGAAGGGATAGGTATTTCTTTCATAAGCTTTCTAAATCTTATAGTGATAAGTCTATTGTTGATTACTTCCTTAGTAACTTTGTTTCTAATACTAACATATGGGTTGGTGACATCATTGGCAAAACTGGTGACGAAACTTACAAACAATGGTCAAAAAAATTAGAAGCATTACATTACTATTATGAACAAGACATTGATTATATTATAGAGAGAATGGAAACAAAAGATATAAAGTTTAATGATTTATTTTTATCAGTAAATGGTCAACATCCAACTATTTTGAAAATGTTTTTATCAAAGAAAATAAACTTTGAGACATTAATAATACTAGACGACATACTAAAGTTTACAAAAAAACTAAACAAAGATATTACAGAGAAGGTATTGTGGCCTAAACTATTTGATAGAATGAAAAGATATAAACCTTTTTTGTCATATAATATCACAAAGTATAAAATCTCATTGAGAGATAAAATGAAAGAGAAATGAACGAGGCATTTATTTGGTTAGTAGTGGTAGGATTTACAACCGGCAGTTATCATGATTTAGAGTATCTCGGAAACTTCACTTCTTGCGAGAGGGCAGACCAATATATAGCTGAACATATGCCAGAAGTAAAAGAATCAAAATGTTTAATAGAAGACCATATCATTTTTAATCCTGATATGGAAAGACAATATATAAAATAAAAAAAGAGTAAATAATGAGTGAAGATAATAAAGAAATAAAAGTACAAGTACATACATTAGGTGAAATAATTGTTAAGTTTGAAATGCCTAAAAAGTTTATTGATGATATTAATAATATCTTTGATGAAAAAGAAGCGACAACGGTAGACTGGACTACTCAGCTTGCAGGTAAGATTAAAAAAGAAAAACTAGTCAATCATTTATTAAGTGATGATATGAACATTATTTTTCAATCGTGTTTTCAAGAATATATGAGAAAGTGTGGAACAACATTAGTACAAACACATCAAACAGTTTTAGATAACGCTTGGATAAATGATATGTTTGCAGGAGAATATAATCCTGCTCACTTTCATGCAAGTAAAAATAGTTTAGTAGGTCTTTCATCTGTTTTATTTTTAAAAACACCTGATACATATGGTGAAGAAATAATCAATCCTCAAACTCCGTCAAATGGACATTTAGAATTTATAGGCGGCTCTCAACATTCGTTATCAATATCACAATTTAGAACAAGTCCTAAAGTAGGTGACTTCTTTGTATTTCCGTACACACTAGTGCATACTGTTTATCCATTTAGTGGTACAGACCAAATGAGAAGAA
>Ga0209634_1002253_pt1 | contig 13589 bp, 24 predicted proteins | sample LinPmetageLP40_FD_184043 | JGI IMG/M metagenome (GOLD analysis project Ga0209634, IMG submission 184043) | Marine viral communities from the Pacific Ocean - LP-40 (SPAdes) (version 2) | ecosystem: Environmental > Aquatic > Marine > Oceanic | place: Pacific Ocean | collected 2010-08-26
AGGCAACATGGAGAAGAACGAAGAACTATTCGAGGAGAAGATGGGCTTCTCAAGAAGCGAGGAAGGCCTAGAACTAAGCGACGAACAGCTAGTTAATTTTTTACTTCTTTGTCATCAAACAATGATGCTACCAGAAGAAGAAGAAATAGTAGAAGAAGATGAACATCATGGCGACATGAAAGTCAAAGTCATTAAGATGGACTCTGGCAATATGCATGAAATGATGAATGATATTCTAGGACATGGTAGTCCTAAGGTAGATATGTAATGCCTTTTACCAAATATTCAAAAAAACAAAAAGCCTTAGCCAAAATAGCAAAACCAAGAAATGCTATTACTGGTGCTGATTTTGCAAAACTTAAAAAAAAGAAGAAGAAAAAGAATGTCACCAAGAAAGTTTAACAAGGTAGCAAAAACCAAAAAAGGCACACCTAAGAAATATATCACAGGTGCAAAAAACCCTAAGGCACGAGAGAAAGAAATAAGACGTACTGCTAAGTTATACAAAGAAGGTAAACTTACCAAAGCTATGATGAATAAGATAAGTAAACAAAGGAGTAAGTCCTAATGGCAGAAACCAAGAAAAAAGGTAAATATTCTGGTATCAAAGGTGCAGGTAGATTTGCAAAAGAAAAACTTGATAAGGTATATAAGAGAGGACTAGGAGCTTATTATTCATCTGGTAGTAGACCAAAGGTTTCTGCACAAGCATGGGCTATGGGTAGGGTTAAATCGTTTGTAACAGGTAAAGGTGGAGCAAGAAAGGCTGATGCCGATTTACTTGGTAAAGGCAAAAAGAAAACAAAAAAAGCATAGGAGTGCAAAATGGCTAAAGGCGTAAAACATTATTTTAAGAATGGTAAAGAACATAAAGGTGCTACACATAAAGATGCCAAAGGTAGAGTTATGTCTGGTAAAACACATACTGCATCAAGTAAATTTCTTGTTCATAAAAAAGATTTATCAAAGACTGCTAAGAAAATGGCAAATGCATAATGGCTAAACTTAAAATATTAAGAGGTGTTTTAGGTGAATTATTGAAAGATAAGATGATGCCAGATGTTGATGTTGGCGCATTAGGTAATATTGCTAACGAAAATACTCGAAAAACCAGTAATATGTTTAGAGTAGATGGTGATAGCATGACAAAGGTTTCTCCAGAAGAAGAAGCCAGAATTAAAATGCGAACAGATAATATGTCAGAAGAAGCAAGAGAACTTAATAGCAAAAAGGCAAGTAATGAACTTTTTGGTTTAGGTGATATATTTACAAAAATGGAAAATTTAGGCATTGAATTTGTTGAAAAGCCTATGAAGAAAAATTTTGATATGCCCATGACCAATAAAGAAATAAGCGATAAAATGGATTTATTAGAAGATTTGCCACAAATTAAAAATTTGTCAGAAGCAGATAAATTTGAAGCAAGTGGTATATTTTCAACATTAAACCCAAAACCACCAAGTGTTACATTTGACTATGAAATACCAGAAATAGAAAAAGCATTAGGTTATGAGTTTCCTGCAATAGATATAGATGATGTATTAACAGACCCAACTGCATTATTGTCAGATGTAAAAAAAGATAGTCCTGCATTTTATCTTAAAGGTAAACCATTTATTATAACAGATGAACGAAATAACAAGGCATTTTTTGCTGATTTTGGTATGGGTCAGTCTTACATTAGAAACTGGGCACCAATTAGAATGTCCGAAGTAGATACAAAAAAGGCACCAAATGTAGAAAAGGGAAGTGTAGTTCAGTTTGAAGAAAAAGGTATCTTAGGTGAACAACAGCCACTAAAAGCAAAAGGTATAGGAGCTATTGATTTTGATTTATTTCAAGATGAAGGCTACGAATTTGTTAATAAATCTATGAATGATGAACTTATAAATGCCATTAATACAGGTAGTTTTGATAATGCAAAAAAATATATGAGAACCATACAAGAAAAATTTGAAGATTTTGGTGCATCAGATAGTGAACCTAATGCAATAGTTGATTCAATATTAGAAAATTATTTCTTTGGCGATGAATAATGGCAGAATATAAGGGAAAAAAAGTAACATTAAATAAACCTAGAAGAATAGCAAAAGGCGAAACTTCATATGGTAAAAAGAAAACATTAGTATATGTTATGGATAGTGGTAAAGTTAAGAAAGTAACATTTGGCGACCCTAATATGAGAATTAAAAAGACCTCACCTGCTAGAAGAAAATCGTTTAGAGCAAGGCATAATTGTGATACTGCCAACGATAAGACAACAGCTAGGTATTGGTCTTGTAAGGCTTGGTAGATGGCAAAAACAAGTGGTATATTTAGATATGGTTATGGTGTTTTAAACGACTTAGGTATGTTTTCGCCTACAGAAAAAGCCATTGATTTATTAGGACAAGAAAAATTCCCTGCCAGAGATTTATTAAGATTAGAAGACGATGGCAAAACCAAAGGTCTTTTATCAAAGTTTGGTAAAGGTGTATCAGACGAAATGATATTTACTGGTCTTGAAGATAAGATACTTGGTTTACCAGATAGTGGTTCTATTACATCAAAAGAATTAAAAGACTATTTAGCAGGAAATAAAACCAGAGTTGAAGAAGTAATAAAAAGCGATAAAACTGCTAGTGATGTTGGTCAATTAGCAGTAGATAATTTTGAAGATTTTTTACCAACAACTATTAACGACATCACAAGAAATGACAAAATTGCAGGAACTCAGAGTACAGAAGATATTATTAGTCAATTTTCAAGCGATGATGACTATACTGTCAGATTGTTAGATGATATTGCAAATGACGAAAAAAGAACAGGTTCAATAAATAATCCATATATACAAAAAGCTACTTTAGACGAATTTACAGATATTTTCCAAGCAAGTGTAAGAAACAAATATGATGAAATGGCAGAAAGGGTAGACAAAGATTTACTTAATAATAATAACTTTGCCGATAAAGAAGAATTTAGAAAAGCAGTTTACGATGTTAATACCAAAAATCTTATAAAGTTTAGATTTGTTGACGATTCATTATTTGGTGATGAAACTGCCTATACAATAAGAGGCAATAACAATATAGGTTTTCAAATAGTATCAGGGAAAAACCTTAAAAAAGATGGCATTGATAATGACGAACTAATTGGTCAAGCAGATAGTTTCAATGAAGCATTACTACAATTAAACGGATTTCGTAGACAAAAGATAGAAAGAACAGCAGACGATATAAGAGATTTGAGACCTATGCATAGGTCTTATACATTGCCGGGTGGCGATAATTACCAAGAAATACTTCTTAAAATGGAAACGCCAATAGATAATGTTGAGGCAAATATTGGTAATTTAGACGAGGTTTTACAAGAAGATAAATTTGGTGGAAGTATTAGTCTTAATGCAATATCAGGTAGTCCATCTGACGTAACACTAGATAAGGGAATGGTTAAAAATTTAAAGGCAGGAAACACGGTAACAATAGATACAAGTAGAGGTCAAAGAGTACTTAGAGTAAATAAAGATACAAATAAAGTTGAGTTATTAAAAAAAGATTACATAAATGAAACTCATACTGGCGATGAAGAAAATGTTGTGGTTTTTACAAGAACAAAAGATAGAGTGGACGAAGAAGGTAGAAAAATACTTTATGCCGAAGAAATACAATCAGATATGGCACAACAAGGCAGAAGTTCAGGTCTTGTTATGGGACAAAAAGAAAAGAAAAGCTTTATAAATAAAAACAACCCTATAATCTTTGGTAATATATTAGATTCAATAGATAAGTTAAAAAAATTAACAAATATTTCAGATTTAAAAGGTGTAAAAGGTTCTAATATAGAGATTGGTAGAAGACCAATATCAAGACAAATCGTTGGATTTAACAATGATACAGATGTTACATTTCTAACAAAAAGAACTGATAAAGAAGATATTGATTTTAATAAAGCACATACATTTGAAGATATTGTAAAAAAATATCAAACAAAATACAAATTTATTACAACAAAAGACAATCAAATCAAGGTATTATCAAATCAAGGTATAGATAAATCAAATGTCAATCTTTTAGATGAAACAACAAGAGAAGACCAAGGCATAATAATACCAAAAGGTATTTATGATGATGTATCTGATTATGTAGATATGTCTTTATTTAAAGAAAGGTCAAGTGCATATAAAAAATCGTTATTTAATAAAATATTTACAAAAGAATTGATTGATAAAGACTTAGATATACAAGATTTATTAAATCGTACTACACCAAATACTAAAAATGTAGAGGGATTTAATAAAGCAAACGACCTGCGAAATAAAATGGTAGAGAAGCTTTTAACTAAAGATGGTCTTAAAAACTTTATTAACGAAAAAACAGACAATATATTAATTAATGAATTAGAATTTAAGATTGATTCTTTTTCTGATTCAAGGGCATATGATTTACTCGGTACTGATTTATTGAGAGCCTATAAAAATATTAAAGATGACGACATATTAAAATTTAAAAGCCCAGTATACATAAATGATAAGCCATATAATCAACTTTCAAAAGCACAGTATGAAAAATTCGTTGTGCAACCTAAGTTAGCTTATGATAAAAATGTTTTATTAAAAGAAGCCAGTACATTATCTGATAGTAATATTGAAAAGGCTAGAAATTTTGACTTTCCAGAAAATAAGATAGACGAAGTTTATGAAGGATTAAAAGAATTAACTACAAATTTAGAACAAGCAATAAAGTATAATACCAAACTTCAACCTATAAGTGATTTACCATCAGCACCATTTATAGGAACATCTGAGCGTTTTACAGAGTTAGCAATAAAAAGATTAATGAAATATGCAAACGACAATGATTATGATGGTGTATCATTCTCTAGCGGTCTTATACATGATAAAAGATGGCGACAACCGCAACTGAAACAATATTATGATGTTGTTATACCAAAGGTTGCCAAAAATTTACTTAAAGGTACAGATGCAACATTAGAATATAAAACTATTTTAACTGACAAAAACTTTTTAGAAAATGCAGAGAGTGGCGAACTAGCCTTAGATATGGATAAATACGACATAAACAATCAATTAATAACTGGAGATGGTATGCCGAATGGTGGTTTCATAAAAGATACACCAACAATTTACTTAACACCTCAAGTAAAAGAATATATTAATTCTGGTACATCTTTATATACACCAATAGTAGCAACTGGTCTTGCAGGTGCAACAGCAAATAAATTAATGGGAAATGAAGAAGATATAATAACAGAGGATAATGGGATATAATGGCATCTGCAGTTAAAAAGGTAGCTAATGCTGAAATCAGAGCGGCAAAAAAGTTTCTACAAAGAAGAAAAATTGAAACAGACGAAATAAGCCCTAAAGATTTTGCACGATTAGCAGGTAAATTAGATAAAAGCTTTAATCAAACTTTAAAAATTCTAGCGAGAGAGTTAACAGCAGGGCAAGTATAATGGAACAACAAGAAACATCACCTAATTTAAACTCCAGAGAATCAGTACAAAGAAAGATAGCTAATGCTTTAGATTATCTTGGAGAGAACTATAATATTATAGATAAATCAGTACGAGATGGTGATGCAACAACAATGGATATCGCTAGAAGTTTTACTGGTGATATTAAAAGCGATAAATTATCAGAAAATATTGGTTTATTAGATTTTACACCATTAGGTACATATTTTGCCGCCGAAGAAGGACAAAAAGCTATTAATAAAGCAGAACCAGATGCTTTAAAAAAAAGTATGGCATTATTAAACTATATGAGACAACCTCTGCAAACAATAATTGATAGACCAGAAATAGGTTTACCTGCTACAGATATTGCACTTGGAGGAATAGAAGCAATCCCTTTTGGTTATGTAGTAACAAAACCAATAAAGACATTCTTAAAATCGCTTAAAGCTAAAGTACCAACCACCAAGAATAACAGTGGTATGATTACACAACAAACATCTTTACCAACATCAGGCAACGTTTCTACGACCACAGTACCAGTAAAAAATGAAGAAATTGACCAATCAAGGAGAAAATTTGTAAAAGGTGCTGGAACAGTAGGTGCATTAGGTTTATTAGGAACACAGGTTCCAGATGCAATTAAATTGGTAAATAATGTTAAAGTTGCAAAAAAAATTAAACCAATTGTTACATTTGAATCTGCCAAAACTGCATTTATAAAACCAAGATTAATTAACTATTTAAAAGATTCTGTTAACCCAGACGATTCGCAACCATTGGTTGAACAAGTAGAAAGTATATTATTTGAAAGATTACCTTTATATAAAAAGGCATTAAATGATGGCGAAGGAGATAAGTTTTTTGAGACAAAATATGGTCTTGATAGAGATGCATTAGAAACTTTAACTGTTGATGATATAGAAGGAAATAAATCATTAATGAAAGACCTTTCTATTGATGTTGGAGGTGATGATAGTTTTGATTTTAAACAAAAGGTACAAGAGATGGCATTAAAAGATGGTGGAAAAATTAATGATAATGCTAAATTAACCAACCCAGAGTTTGATTTAAACGAAAGCGAAGATGTTGTAAATGAGATGGATAATGCAGTTTCAGATTATTATCAGTCTTTGAAGTCACAAGGTATGTCACCAGACGATATTGTAGAAATGGTTTTTGATAATTAATAAAACCCTAGCCAAATTAATGACTAGGGCTGAGGTCAGGGGAGGACACCTCCCTTATACTTTATTTAATTTTATAGCTCTCTGCAATACTCTATGTCTTTGTAATTGAGTTAAATTAGACATTACGTTGAGAACCTTAATTGCATATTGCCTTTCATGTTCTACTTTAAAATCGTAATTCTTTTGTGTTGGTTCTTTTACAACATCAAATTGTTTTTTAATAAGTTCCATATCAAAGCCATGTTTCTCAATAAGTACTTCAACTTCTTTTTGAGTGACTTTATCTTTAGAAACAATCTTGGTAGGTTTATCCATAGATTTTCTCCTCTGTAATAAATTTTATTATATGTTCTTCTATTTCAGATAAATCGCTTGATACATATTCTGTTCTATCAATCATGGCAGAATAATTGCCATCTTTGTCATGCATGATACCTACGTTCCAATCGTAACTGCCTTTTTGCAAATCATCTTTATTTTGTAAATAAACATATACACCTTGAAAATCTTTCTTTTCATTTTTAGGGTTTTGAAAAACATCTATTTTAAAATAGTATCTTGTGAAATTTGTAGTAATAGGTATTGAAATATCAAGTATTCTTGCCATTTTCTCTATTGTTTCTTTTCCAGAAGATGACATTCTGTCATACTCCCAATATAAATCATCAACCAATTTAGTTAATGCCTCAACCTTGTGATTATAAAGTTCCATTGTTTTCTCCCAAAAGAAAGGGGGAACAAGTCCCCCAAGTTATTATTTGAATATTTTTGGTGTAAATATTGTTTGACCATTTTTTTTTCTAGTCAACCAACCACTTCCCATATTTTCATTTGTAAAAGTGTTTCTACCTAATATTTTATTAGTAGTGATAACAGTTTTTATTTCTCTAATAATAAAATCTGCTTCTTCTCCAAATGTTATTTGGATATTTTCTTCATCAAATTTATTCATCTGAATCTCCTTGTTTATTAGATGTAATAGTTTCAATTAAATGGTTCTTTTCAAATACGTTGAAATAGAATGGGACTTTTTTCTTTTCTTTTTTACCATTCTTTACAATTTCTTTATCAAGAACCTTCATTAATCTTGCACAAGATTTGGCACCTTTTAATTCTTTACCAGATAGTTTAAAGAAGTCTATTGCTTGTCTGAATGTGCAAAATTCATTACCTAAACCTTGTAATAGGTCTATGTTATTACCTTGATATTCTTGATTTGTAGTAAAATTTATCATTGTTTTCTCCCAAAAATTGATAATTTATAATTTTATAGTACCATATACTACATCTAAGTCAACACAAAAAAGGTTCTTTTATACATTTAATTAAAAAAAAAGAGGGAAATAAATCCCTCAATTCTTTGTTATTTGTTTTGTATTTTATTTATACATATTCATTTTTTCAAATATTGGTCTTAGAAATTTTTCAGCAAGTTTTATTTCTTCATCTGAATAATTTTTAGAGTATGATTTAAGAGTCATTTTAAATTCATTTGTATCATAAATTATACATCTTAATTCAGTCATTTCTTGCTTTGAAAAGCTTAATGTAGTCATTTTTTTCTCCCTATCTCAATAAACTAATTATTTGAAACCCAATTGGTGCTACTAAATGAGCAATTTTTGTATCTTGGTCAACAATTATGTCTCCACAAGATATAGAATAAAATTTATCAATCTTTTCAACCTTTTCTGGTTCTACATTACCTATTGCAAAAACCTCATTAAGATTGTCAGCCTTGATATAACCTGCATCTCTATAATTACCATTATCCCAAACCTCTTTTATTATATCTACATTAGACCTTGAGATTTGATAAGCAGTACCATCATCTATTTCAGAATGATTAGGTTGTAATATTAAGTATTTTTTCATTGTTTTCTCCCAAAAACGTTGTTGTTTATAAGTACATAGTACTATATTACTACATATAAGTCAACACATAAAAGGTTCTTTTTATAATTAATTGTATTTTTTTTTTAAAGTACTATCTATATTTATATAGAGATGTTACAATTAATGTGTTGTTTTAGGAGTAACAATGTTAAATAGAACTGCATTTTCAAAATTACTTAAAGGAGGTAATAAAATGAAATATGGTAAATCAAAGATGGTTAAACCAAAAGTTAAAAAACTTAAAGCAAAAAAGAAAGTGGTTAAAAGATATGGAAAATAAGGAACAAAAAGATGTAACTATTAATGTTACTGGTGTTTCTATGTCTGGGGAGGCATCAATAAATGAACACGACAGACCTATTAAAACAGATAAAGAAGAACCTACTGAAGAAGAAAGCGGAAATAGCGGAAAGTATGGTTGAAGGTCGTATTTCAGATTTTCAAGCATATCATAAGAACGTCGGTATAGCACAAGGACTAGAAGAGTCTTGCGAGATTATTGACGAAACAATAAAACAAATAAATATAGGAGATGAATAGCGTGACTCATCAACACGGAGATAAAATTTATGCTGATAGTTTGTCTAAGGCAACTATTGCATCACACCAACTTCCAAAGCCTTTAAACTGGAAAATACTAATTCAACCTGCCGATATATCAACACAAACCAAAAGTGGCATAATATTACCAGAATCTGCTAAAGATAATCAGCAAATTCTAACTGCTCATGGTTATGTCGTTGCTAGAGGCGAATTAGCTTATAGAGATAGAGACACAGGCGAAAGATGGAAGCAACAAACAACACCTCAAGTCGGCGACTTTGTTACGTATGGCAAATATGCAGGACAAAAGATTGTTGTGAACAATGTTAGGTTTATTTTACTAAATGATGACGAGATTACTTCAATCTTGCCAGATGGTGTACAAATAACCGCTTATATTTAATGCGAAACTTGGAGGTCGCAACCATGGAAGATACAATACAAGAAAGTGTTCTTAATGAAGTCAATGCTGAAATTAATGAAAGTATTGAAGAAAGTAAGAATAAATTAAAAGAACAAGAACTAGAAATAGAAGTTGTAGAAGAAGTATCTGTAAAAGAAGAAAAAAAACCTATAGAGGCAAAAACCGAGAAAAAGCCAGAAATAGGTGATGCAGATTATAGTCAAGCCGTACAAAAAAGAATAAAAAAATTAATTCAAGAGAAAAAAACTAGCGATGAAGAAAAAGAGGCATTACAAATGCAAATGTCTCAAATGGCAAAAAGACTTGAAAAAATAGAAAAGTCAAACGAAACACAAGGGCAAAATCAATTAGCTGAACATTATAATTTGGTTAAAAGAGCACTTGGAAAAGCCATTGAAGAAGGTGATACTGACCAACAAATTAAATTCAACGAAGAATTAGTTGATATAAAAACAGCAATCGCCTTACAAAATCAAGCAAAAGCAAATAAAGTACAAACCGAAACAAATTCTCCAAATGTTGGTAGGGCACAACAACAAGCAACAAACCCTGCACCAGAGAAAGCCATGACGTGGTGGAAGGATAATAATTGGTTTAATTCTAAAGGTTTTGAAAAAGAAACTGCTATGGCAAGGGCTATAGATGTGCAATTAGATATAGAAGGCTTTGATAAAAATGATGCTCAATATTATAATGAGTTAAATAATCGTTTACAAAAGAGTTTTCCCGAGCTAATATCAAATACAGAGGTTTCTGTAACAAGACCAAGACAAAGTAGACAAGCAGTTGCACCAACTACAGGTGGTCAGGTTTATCGCGGAAACAGAGTTAAAATGACTTCGGACCAATTGAGAATGGCAAGAGAATTAGGTATAACTGACCCTGAGCATATCAAAAAATATGCTAAAGAAATCAACACTTTAAGCAGGAAGGATACATAATATGTCAAACAAGAATGGAAGAGGTGATTTGCGGATTTCAATGCGAGATGAGGAAACAAGACCTCAAACAAGTTGGACTCCACCTGCATTGTTGGATGCTCCACAAGCACGACCGGGGTTTAAACAACGATGGGTTGCTACCACGATTCTGGGTAAAGAAACTCCCGATAACGTATACAAACGTATGCGAGAAGGTTGGGAACCAAGGAAATCTGATACAGTGAAAGAACAGAATTTCCCTACAATTAATCACGGACAATGGGTTGGTTGTATAGGAATTGAAGGAATGGTTCTTTGTGAAATGCCAGATGAAAAACATCAATCTATGAAGGCATATTACAGTGAAAAATCAGACCAACAAAATGATGCTCTTTCTGGTGAATTAGATTCATTAGGTCGTCGTTCTGGGCAAACTATCTATCAAGATAGAAAAAGCTCATCTAGTCGTGGCAGGGTGTCTGCCATGGAAGATTAACACTTTTAATAATGAAAAGGACTAAATAAATGGCAAATGTTAATAGCGCCTATGGTTTAATACCAATTCGTCATTCAAGTGGTAATGCACCAAGAGCAAACAAATATACAATAGCTAGTGGTTTAGCTGAAAACATTTTTACTGGGGATTTATGTATCCTTGATGCGAATGGTCAAATTACTCCACATACAGCAACCGAAGTTAATAACATCGGTGTATTTGCAGGTGTGTCATACACAGCAAGTGATGGAAGTTACGTATACTCACAATTCTGGCCTACTGGAACTGTGGCAACAGATATAATTGCATATATATATGATGACCCTTATATCGTGTATCGTATACAATCTGCAGGAACACCTGCTCAAACAAATATCGGTAATTGTGCTGATGTTGTTGCAGGTGCAGGTTCTACACAGACTGGTCAATCTGGTTTCAGTTTGAATGGTACAATGGCGAACGGAACTGCAACGTGTAAGATAATCGCATTGTGGGACGGACCTGCTAACGCAATGGGTCAGTATGCACAATTAGAAGTTCTTATTAATGAACATCTGCTTAAAGCAACAGCTGGAATATAGGAGATTTAAACAATGGCTATGAATAGAGCGCAATTTGCGAAAATGCTTGAGCCGGGTTTAAATACCCTTTTTGGCTTAGAGTACGATAGTTATCCTGCAGAATTTGCAAAAGTTTTTGATGCAAACACATCAAACAAAGCTTTTGAAGAAGATGTATTGTTAACTGGTTTTAGTAATGCACCAACAAAGAACGAAGGTGCTCCAGTTTCTTACGATACGGCTTCTCAGCAATGGACTGCTAGATACCAACATGAAACAGTCGCTTTGGCGTTTTCAATTACCGAAGAAGCAGAAGAAGATGGACTATATGGTTCAATCGCTTCAAGATATACAAAGGCATTAGCTAGAAGTATGTCAGCTACTAAGGAAATTAAAGCGGCAAACATTTTAAACAATTCAACTGCGGCAGGTGCTTTTGCAGGTGGAGATGGAGTAGCTTTGTTATCTCAATCACACCCAACACAAAACGGACTCCAGAGTAATACTTTGGGGACTGCGGCGGATTTAAGTGAAACATCTTTAGAATCACTTTTAATTCAAATTGCAGATATGAAAGACGATAAAGGTCTAAGAATTGCGGCACAAGGGCAAATGTTAATTATCCCTACTGCCTATACCTTTACTGCTCAAAGAATATTGAATAGTGATTTGAGAGTTGGTACTGCTGATAATGACATAAATGCTATCAAAACTGGTTCTTATTTACCTCAAGGTTTTCATATCATGAGGAGATTAACAGATAGTGATGCATTCTATATCAAGACAGATGTGCCAGATGGATTGAAAATGTTTCAAAGGTCTCCTCTTAAAAGAGGTGTTGAAGGCGACTTTGAGACAGGTAATGTCCGTTATAAAGTACGTGAAAGATATTCATTCGGTTTTACCGATTGGAGAGGCTTATTTGGTACAGAAGGTGCCTAACAACTAATACTAGGGAGGGATTTATTCCCTCTCTATTCTAAACTCAACCTTGACAGTTACATTAAGTGACTGACATTTGCCAAGACAAGGAGATTGACATGGCTAATACAACTTTTTCTGGTCCAGTTCGTTCAATAAACGGTTACGAACAAATTTCAAAAAATGCTACATCTGGTAAAATAACAGTTATCAGTGGTAATAAAATGGCAACCGAAGCATTAGGTAGTGCTGGAATAGAAGGTACTGCAGAAACTTACCTTACACAGGTTGAAAGATTTAAAAGTGATACAGATACAAATGTAAACATTGTTAAAACAACTCTTATGATTGATTTAACTGGTTTGGCATCAAGTGCGGCAGGTGATATTATTGGTAAATCAGGTACTGGTGTTGCTTATATTGGTAGAGTTACCACAGAAGATACTGGAACAGTCTTTGGTGTAAATATAGAATGTTTTGAAACTCCTGCAGGTGGCGACCCAGACATTGATTTGTATTCTGCTACAGAAGCAACAGGTGTAGAAGATACTGCCATTACTGCTTTAACAGAAACATTAATAATAAATAGTGGAGACCTTACAGCAGGTTCAAGGGTTGCAGGTGGTACAATAGTAGCAGACCAATATTTATATTTAGTAGCTGGTTCAGCAACCAATGCTGATTATACTGCAGGTAGAATTGTTATAACAATTCATGGATATGACACAGCCTCTTAATAGGAGTTTTAAATGGCAGATATAGTTTCAATTAAGAAACAGTCAGATAACGTAAGAGAAGCTGTTTTTCAATTTAATTATCAATATGTAGATACTGGCAATGAGTCTGCGGTAGGTAAAATTGATGTCTCTACACTTGATAAAAACTCTAATGGTGAAGATTGCACTGGTATAAGAATACTAAGTTGTAATTTTAATGTTGCAGGTATGACTGTTCAAGTCTTAAAAGAGGGAGATACTCAAGACCCAATAATGTTAAATCTTACAGAAGACCAAAGTGGTATGTTTGATTTTACAGATACGGGTGGATTACCATCTACAACAGAATTAACAGAAGCAACTCGCACATATGCAGTTACAGTTGTTAATGATGGTGGTGTTAATAAGTTTGCACTTGGTGGAGTGACTGCTCCTCCAATAAATTTGTTAAAAAATCACACTTACATTT
>Ga0209634_1002256_pt1 | contig 13584 bp, 17 predicted proteins | sample LinPmetageLP40_FD_184043 | JGI IMG/M metagenome (GOLD analysis project Ga0209634, IMG submission 184043) | Marine viral communities from the Pacific Ocean - LP-40 (SPAdes) (version 2) | ecosystem: Environmental > Aquatic > Marine > Oceanic | place: Pacific Ocean | collected 2010-08-26
TCTAGCCATATCTTCGTATTCAGCAATTCCGCCACCTTTGGCATCACCAAATAATCTTGCAGCTAGTTTATTTTCTGCTTGAATAATTCCTTGAGTAATCCAGTTACCAGCAGTGTTTCTTACGTGAGTTAATGGATTAGATAAAATCGCATTAATAAAAACTTCTGATACTGCTTCAGATATTCTGCTGTTAATTGATCCAGCATTTTGAGTAAATTGTAATCTTTGTTTTGTTGTACTTGTCTTAAGATACATCTGAGCCATCATCTTGATGTTATCTTCACCACCAATCTCAATTAATAACTCTTGTCTATTCAATTCATCTAATCTTGCATTAGTGAATTTTTTAGTTCTTGTTGGTATTGAAAACTGTTGCAAGGCTCTTGCTGTTTCAGTTTGTACACCTTTTAAAATCTTTGTTAGTTCAGATGTTAAAGCAAAATGTTGTCTGTACTTTAATATATCATCAGAGCTTCCAGCTACTGCTTTAGCAGCAAGTTCATCTAATTTAGAATAAGAAGCTTCTACTAATTCTCTTGTAGCTAATATGTATTCAGCATTTAATGTGTCACCTTTTTTTAAGTTCAGTAACGTAGCTGATAATTTTGTTTGGTCTTTTTGTAATAGATCCGCTAAAGCTTGCGTTTGCTTATTAGATTGTTCACCTCTTTTTCTTGAGCTGAAATCTTTTTTATAAGTTTCTGCAACTTCATCTATGTATTTAATAATATCGTCTTTAGACTGCATATTATTAATATTAAAATCGTTTAGTTTAGCTGGTGTTATTTTACCTCCAGCTTTTACTTTAAATAAAACTTTGTCTGCCTGTTCATCAGGAAAAGGCGTTTTTACTTTTGTCTTAACCGTAGCTGTTAATTCACCATCTACAGTTTCATAGTTTTTACCATCAATAAGAACTTTTTCTTTTTTAGCTTTATCGCCTTTTAAAAGTTTATCTCTTCTTATTTTAGGTCCAGCAATCTTCTCATCAATAATTTTCTGAGCGCCTTCTAATAATTGCTTACCTTCTGCTTCAGTAAATTTCTTACTGATAGTTCTAATGTTTACCATGTTTTAATTTTTCTGTTTTGAAAAAAACAAATATCTGAGGATAGTGTTTTCTTACTCTTTTTTTGTTGTTTCTGAAATAATATTGTTTTGGATATTGTCTTGGACTTTATTTACAGTTTCAGCTGTAGCTGTAGCTCCACCAACTGCAATAGCATTTTGTTGCCAGTTAGAATTTTTAATACCTTTTAATACTGGACCTAACTTATCGAAAGCAAAACCTAAAGATGAACCTTCTATAGCAAGTAAAGCATTATTAACCATGTCATCTGCTCCTGTGCCTTCTTCTATATTTGTATATCTCTTTAAACTTTTTACAGCGTCAGTATCTACAAGCATACTCATTTCTTTATCGAAAGCCAAAGATTGACCCACACCAAAAGCTAAAGGCAAAGCGAATTGTTTTGGTAATCCTAAAGATTTAAATTTTTTATAAGCTGGAACTATGTAAGCAGCATCTTGTCCAACGATTGCAATCATCTTTGAAACTAATGGACTATCTTTATCAAGCTCATCTAAGCTCTTCATTTGCTTATCTATTTTATCTTTAACAAATTCGTATGAGCTATCAGGATTAACACCTATTAAGTTTGTAGCGCTATTAACAAATCCAAATCCATTCATTGTTCCTCGAGTTACACTTAACAACATGTCTTTAGGCATAGACTTAACAAAATCAAAAACATCTTCAACTAATGTAGTTTTTTCAGCTTCATCTATTTTACCTAACTGAACTTCACCAGCATTAGGATCAGGATCTTCACCGTCTAATAAAGCAGTATCAATCTTGTTGTCTTTTAATAGCTTGTACTCTTGGCTACTAATTAGCTCTTCATCGGTTTTAAGACCTAAATATAAATCTAGTATATCAGCCATTATTTAGTGTCCTCATCCATTGTAGATTTATTTGTTGTATTAGCACCTAGATCTTTTCTGACTTGATAAACGTCAAATATAAAATCTAATCTTTTAATGTTTTCTCTATAATCATTTACATTTCGAGATCTTTTAAATTCATCAACAACTTTCTGATAAAGATTTGTTTTTGTACTTATTGGATCGTTTTGTATCTTTATTTCCAAATCGCTAGTATCAATCTTTACATTTAATGGTAAATCAAGATCCTTAAGTTTTGGAAGTTTTTTAGTGTCAGTAAAATTATTAATAGATTTTAGATAAGCATTCTCAGGTGAAAAACCGTTATTAATATATCTATTAAAATCACCTACAGCTTGCATACTTAATTTTTTTTTATCAGCTGCGCTACCAGTGTTATTGAAATTAAACATGACGTTACTTACATTGCCAACATTTAGTTTTAATAATTCTTGGTATTTTTTATAATCTTGTAAACCAACAATATCTTTACCGTATTTATCTAACAATCCTTTCATGACAAGTGTTTCCTCAGGATTTAATCCTTCAATAAGAACTCTGTCAGAATGAATTGATCTTTTAATTTGATCTACATCTTCAGCTGTAGCTGCGTAAGCTAACTGAGCATTGATTTGCTCAAGCATTTCTTCATTAGAAGCAGCTTTAGGATTTGCATAATACTTAATTAAAGCATTATACATTACAGTATTTATTTGTCCGTCTTGTAATGTGTCGTAGATTTGATCTAAAGAATATTCTTTTTTAGTAGCATCGCTTTTAGATAAATTAATACTTTCAAGAATTGCTGTAAAATTATTTAATTGTTGTTCAACTTGAATTATTTCTTGTTTTTTAATTTCATTATCTAAATTAAGTTCAGCACTTAATGTTTTGTTTCTAGCTTTATCTAAATACTTTTTAGATCCTAACTCACCATATACTTCTACAATTTGTTTTCTTGTTTCATTATCTGTAAGATCTATGTCGTTATTATTTATTTTATTAATTAATATAGATGATTGTAATAATTTATCTTTTTCTTTTTTTAGTTTTCTAAAATTATCTATACCGTAAAAATTTTCTTCCTCAGGATTTTGAAAAAAACTATCATATTTCTTTAATGCTATGAAACTTGTTGTTTTATCTTTGCTTGCAATATCACTAATTAGACTATTAAGATTTTGATCTTTGTTATCTTTAGATTTAGTAACTGAATTTGCAATTAACTGATTTGATAATTTTAAACCTAAATCTAATCTTTTATCTCTAACGTATTTATCTACACCTTTTTTAACTTCTTTATTAGAAGCTTCATACTTAAGACCCATAAGATCATTACTAAATAAATTTACATTATCTATATTAGTGCCTTTAGAATATTTAGAATAGCTTTGCGATATTTTAGAATTTAAACCTGTAATAATATCTGTAGCTTCGTTTTCGTTTTCTTCACGTCTTTGATCTTTTCTAATATCATCAACGACTTTACCAATCTCACCTAAGCCTTTACCTAATTGTGTAGCTAGCGATACAGGAATTAATCCTCCTTGAGCTTGATCGCCTGGTTGTCTAACTTTAGATTGTACTTGATAAATTTTTAAAACTGCCATTAGCCTAATAAACTTCCTGAGCTTTGATAGTTACCAAACATTTTACCAGCAGCTTTTGCAAACTCTGCGGATCTTGTTAAGTCACCTTTAAATCTTTCAGCAGTTCCTCTGCTTTCAGTTAAGATAGATCTATTGAAACTATCTATTAAATTCATTTCTGCGTTATAATCTTGAATAGCAACATCTGTAGCTTGGTTAACTTTAAATTCTAAACCAGCTAAATAAGGTGATGTACCAGCTCTAAATTCTGCTCCTGAGTTTAAAGCACTAACTAAGAAAGTTGAGTATTGAGATTTTTGGTTTTTTAAAAATATAGGTTTAGTTACTTTTTCATAAGTAGCTTTAGCTATTTCACCTTGACGTTTTTGGTAAGCTGCTTGCGCACTATAAACACTTTGATTGTACTTACCTATTTGTGAAGCTGCTTGTCCAGCTACTATGTTACCTATAAAACTCATAAATATATTTTTGCCATTCTGTAATAATCTGAACCATCAGGTCCATATTTTTTCATTAATCCTTCATCTTGCAATCCTAAGAACTTTGCAAAACGATAACCTTCTTTAAAACCAGCTTTTACTGATGTTTGTAATCGTCTAATATTATTGTTTAGACATAAGAGATCTGTTCTCTTTTTAATTAATCTCGTAGCTTTGAATTTGATTTGAAATATTCTTTTGCCGCCAATAATCCAACCTTCGCATACTCCACTCCATAACGGAATAATGCCACCACAAACAATAGGATGACCATCACCCAATAAAGTAAATGACATGCCAGGTCGAGAATGATCGAGCCGTAGTTCTTCATAGCTTGCATCAATTTTAAGTAATTCATAATTTAAACCTTCTTTAACAATTTGATCGCCATGTTCCTGACGGTATGGAACAATTAAATAATTATCCGTCACTGGTTACAACTGTTGGATAAATCGCCAGTACCGATAATGGTAAAGGCTGATCTTGTTTTATAAAAATAAATCCATCCGTATTGTAATCGTCTCTAAATTCTATTTCTTTATCACCAGCTATTAATGTTGAAACTGGAGTGTCCATTGGATCTGATGAAGTTCTAAATGGAACTGTTTCTAAATTCGTTAAGCTTGGTCCTACCTTTGCACCAACTGTTTCAAATAATCTTAATGTAACTTTACTAATTCTTTTTGTTTTTCCTTGAGACGTTCCTTCTGCAGCTCCACCTTCTATTCTCATAGTTTGTAGAACACTATCATAAGCTAAACCCACAACTGCTTTCTTAGTAGATCTATCTAAAGCGATCGCACCACTCGACACAATCTTATTTGCATGAGTTGCACCATCCGCTAGGACAGAAACAGTTTGACCTTCTAAGTGACTTAAGCCTGATAGCGATGTTGTTGCTGACCCATCGTAAGTAAGATGACTGTCCACAAACTTAAAATCAGTTGCTGTTGTCTCATCAAAATCAAATTCAGAGAAACACTCAACATATCTTTTAGTTGCGCCATTAACAGTTCTTCTTACGATAACCCATAATTCATCTTCAGTTAAAATTCCTGAAATAGAAGCAACACTTTCACATATCGATGCTGTTTCGTTTTGTGCTGTTAATCTTACTGTATCACCTGACACACACGTTAGAAAACCTGTGGCTTGAGGTGCTGTCTCTCTTATTATAATTACGTTTGCAGCTGGATTAGCTACAGTAAAATCTGCGTGAGCATTAACTGCAGTAAAAATATTATCAGCTGTTGTGTTGTTATTTGTATTAGGTCTAAAACCTAATGAGCTTGATGGTGAAGATCCTCCAGCAGCTTCACTTGTAAATGTAACAGACGTACCATCTGACTTAGTAAATGTTAATTTTGTACCAGTAGCAATATTAGCGAAGTCTGTAACTGTAATAGTACAATCTTGACTTTTACCACCGAAGATATGTTTGTGCCAGGCAGTAACATTTTCAGATCTCTGATAAGTTAATCCTGATAAAACTCCATCTTCTCTTACGCACCAAAGAATACTGTCAGGCTCTTGCTGATAAGCCATTTCATTTATTCCTGTTTTAGTTACGATGTCATTTAAAATTGTTAAATCTGCAGCTACATAACCATCTACGTCAAAGTTGTAAGTTAGTTCTCTAATTTTTCTTTTAGCTTTTTGTAAAAATAGTATTGCGTTACCAGCTGGTTGCGCATCAACATTAGCTGACCCATAAGAACTTTGTTTTTTAATGGTAACATTTGTCGGTGTAACGGCAGCATCTGTTCCATCAGCTGAAACTGTAAATTCACCACCAGTTGTTCCAACAATTAAAGTTCTTGTTGCTTTTAAATATCTTATGGCATTAACCTGATTTGATGCGATTGTATAAATCATAGCATCGTCAGCATCAGTACCAGCAGTCATATTTTCGTAATCACCTGACTTTGAAAAATATAAAGTTTGCGGCTCAGCTATAGTTCCAGCAAAAACTAATCTTTGTTCAAAAAACGAAACACTAGAAGGATGACCTGTTGTATCTGAGAAAGCTCCTAGCTTCCAATCTGTCTTAGCATCAGTATTAGCAAAAGCTTTTGTAATTGTACAAACAACTACTGTTGTATTAGTACGAGCTGTAATTTTTGCTAAACCACTATTAAAAGATATTACTCTACCAACATCTGTAGTTAAAAATCCTGATCCACCATTAATTCCTGTAAGTGCAGAAGCAGTAATATTAACGCCTGTACCTGTCGAAGCAGATGCTGGAGTTAAAGTTGTTGTCGTATCGTTAGGTTCTAAATAAGGACCATCTGTAAAATCAACTGCAGCTAATGTCCAATTAGTATGTCCAGTTCTCGAAAGCTTCATCGTTTCATGATTTGGATGAACGATGTACATTACGTCAGCAGATTGTGAAAATTTAATATCAAAAAGTTCAGCTGTTAAATATGGTGAGGATATTTCATAAGGTGATCCACTATCTAATATCTGACCTTTATCTTTAAAAAATCTAATATAAGTATTTCCAAATTCTAAAATATAAGTTTGAGTTGTTGAAAATTCAAAAGGTATTAATCTTGTTTTAGCAGCGCTTGATTTAACTTCTGCAATAAATTGTGTACCTACTCTTCTTGAAGCAGCTCCTTGAGGATGTACTAAAAAGTTTTCTAATTTTTTACAACCAGTTCCGTATTTGGTAAAATCTGTTCTGCCATCAAGCTTGGCTCCTAGTTCGCCTGATACAAAAGAAGTTAAAGCAAGTGTTGTTCTTGGCATAATTTTTTATAAATTTCTTGTTGTGTTAAACCTTGTTCATCTTTTTTACATTTGGTTCTAGGATCAATTTCACCTACATTAATAACTTCTACTAAAGCATATCGATAAACTTTTGTGTCATCATCACCCCATTGAAAATGTAATAAAACTCTTGGCTCTCTATATTTTTTTATTAAACCAGGATCAAAAGAAGTTGCGGTCATTATAACCTCGCATCTGTAAATTCATTACTCTCAACCGTACCTAAACTATTTTCTGTTGCATCAACAAATCTAGCTTCTCTTAATCTTTCGTCAGCTGTTACCTGGTAATTCTTAGCTAGTGTTGCATTGTTTGTAATAGCATAAGCTATGTCCGCTGCTAAAGCTGAAGCAATACTTTCTTGTAAATAGGTATCGTATTCGTTTGGATCTGTAATTAAAGCTATGTAAACTAAAAAAACAGTTCCTTGATTTGTTTTAATTTTTCTACCTTCAACAACATAATCTATATCACTGGCAATACTATCTGTAGTTCCGTTATGAACTTTTAAAACTCTTAAGCAATCACTTGGTAAAGTATATTGTTTAGAATACTCTACTACTGGATCTGCGCTATCAGCTGCTAACTGAACTCTTTTAGTTAAACAGTTCCAAGCGTGTGATCTAAAAATTCTATTTCTAATAGGCTCATACCTTTGGTTACATAACCTAGCATTCTTACTATCATCTGTTAATTGTGTGATTGTAGATGCGCCTAATAAGTTTAAACCTGAGTTACAAATATCAACTACTGATGCCATTATTTTCCTTGCAATTAAATGTTATTAAAAGTTTTTGTTCCATAACTTTTTGTGGTCCTAAAGTCATAATTGTACTGTAAGCTCTAATATATCCATCGCTTAAACAGTCGTAATAATTTGGATATTCTATAGGTAAAGTTTTTTGATCAATAAGTTTTGATCCTGTTTCACCCATACTAAACATATATAAAATTAAAAAATATTTCATGATTGGTAAGCCAGGCGGCTTTGATACCGCCTAGCCTAATTGTAGATAAATCTACTTCCTAGTTAACAACATATGAAATGTTCCATGACATAGTTCCAGCAGTCTGACCATCAGCAGCCATTGTAGCCGCTATGTAGTAGTGTCCGCCTGGATCTGTAGTGTCACCAGCAAGTTCATACATTTTTTTGCTAGCAGTATCGATGTTAGCAGCTTCAAAACGAACGTCTGCCATACCAGCAGCATCCGCTACTAGACTTGCAAAAACATCTTCGTCTTTAACTGTGCCACCTGATGTGTAGATACCAACATTGAATGTGCATGATCCACCTAATGTGTCTGAACCAATGAATAAACTTGGTACAGCTGCATTTGATGGGATCGGTGCTAACATAACAATATCGTTATCGTCACTGTCGCCACTAGCCAACTCAACAGTTCCATGTGCTGTTCTAAGAACACCATGTAGTTCTGCTGCGTTGTTTTTAACTTGAGGAGTAGCTTCAAAGTTAGCCACTAGATCTGTATTTTTAGTACCCATTTTTAGTTCCCCCCATTACGCTTCATGTGCTTGAATAGTAACAACTTTAGATTCTTCCATCCGAGTTGCGCCTATAGACATGCAGTTATATACTTGTGTTGCGTAGCCTTTGTTTGGCAGCTCATCAATTCTTGACATAAGATCTTGACCTAATGCAAGTTTCACACCATCCATAGCATATGCTAAGCATAATCTTTTAGATGAAGCGATTGATAGTCTGTTAGAGACTACGAAGTTAAAACCTAAGAACGTATTAATTTCACCGTTACTTAATGCTTTAACTGTATTAAAATCCGAAGATGTCACTTCAGTAGTTCCTAACAAATCAGAAATTTGTTTTGGTCCTACTACTATGTATCTCGGAATTGATGGATCTACGTTACCGCTATCTAAGATTTCTTTTGCGCTTCTTAGTTTTGCGATTGTTAATCCACCTGAGCCACTTTCAGTGATAGCTTGCGCACTTGGTAAAGCCGTAGCTGTTGAGCCAGTCTCACCTGTGTTTGCAGTGCCACTTATTGCAGCGATTACTTCATCATCCATTGCTCTACCTAATGCGAATGCAGCAGCTTGAGCGTAAGATGATGTTGGATCGATTAGAGTTCTGATCTTATCTTGATTGTCGATAATGTCAGCGTACTCATAATCTACCAAACTTACTCTTCTACGAGCGTGTGGAGTGTCGATCTGCGGAGTGTCAGCATGTCTGCTTGTTCTTTTAACCGCTGTAGCTGATCCTACTTGGTCGAAGAAAGCATTTTTGCCTACTACGCTCTCAACATCTACCGCACCTCTAAGAAGAGATCCTTTTTGTTGGCTAAGCATTGCAACATTGTTTGAATATTGCTCAACGAAAGCCGTTGTGATTTGATTAGACATTTCTAATCCTCCTCTTGGTTGATTGATTGTTGATTGATCGATTTGATTGACCGTCAATGACGGATCTAGTCTTTGCCTTTAAAGTCTGCAATTAGACTTTTTTCTTAGAAGGCTCTTTTGGAGTTATCTTCTTGGAAACTTTTTGAACCCATTCATAATAAGTTGTAGCTTTAGGAATTGGATTTGATCTATCTTTTTCAGATCCAAATTCAGTAGCTAATCTTAAACATTCAAGAGCTACTTCGGTATTAACCATTTAGCTGCTCTCGTAACTTCAAGACTTGTTCAACTGCTTTCTTATGATTAGGATGAGCTTTAGACCAGTATGGTGAACCATCTTCAGTAAGTTCAGAAATTTCTTTTTCTAACTCACTAGCAGTCATGTAACCAGTGCCATCGCCTTTTATAATTTCATCTTCAGATAATTTATCTGCAAGCATACTAAAAGCTTTTATGACATCAGGATTATCACCTAGTCTTGACCCATTCTTTAATATTGTTTGATTAAGAATATCAGATCCTAAAGTATCGATTGCAAGTTTCTTAGCTTGATCTAATCGTTTGCTATACTCAGGTCCAAAATCTTTTTTTAATAAAGCTTCTACTTCAACTTGCTTAGCTTCAGCTGCAACAAGTTTTGCTTGTTCGCTTTCACCATTCATTTCTTGATAGAACTTAATTAATCTTTCAGCTTGCTTTGGTAACAAACCTAATCGATGAGCTGTTTCATTAAAATTTTTTAGCTCTGTCTGGTCGATTTCACCTTCTTTAAAATCATATTTATAATCTTCAGGTGTTTTTGGTCTGCCTAACTTGTCAAAGACTTCTTGCCAATCATCATCCGTTGCCATTTTATTTGGTATAGCAACTTTATTAGCACCTACTAATCTTTGAGCTGATAAGTAAGACTTTACAAAATCTTCCATATTATTAAAATTTTGTAATGACTTTTCTTCTTGAAAGTCTTTAGGAATTAAATCTTTAAAATTTGTTTCCTGTTTTTCTTGTTGTACTTCTGCTTTAGGCTCGCTTTGAGTTAAAACAGTTTCTTTTACCGAAGGTGTTGCCTCAGGTTGTTGAGCAACATCCGTTGGTTGCTCAGATTGCTCTATTGGAGCAGTTGTCTGATTGTCCATATTTATCCTTATTGTTTTTGGTTTAGAATACTTTTTATAAAAACCAGGATGGATCTTTGTCCTTCAAAGAATGCTCCTTCGTGGCTATCACCTTTTACATGAGTAGTATTAAACTCATGACATCTCTTCTCGAGATCTTCTATTACTTTTTTACCTTGATCTGTACCAAAGCAAATTTTGTAATGTTCAAAAAGTTCTTTTAACTTCTTATTCTGTTGGTCCATTAATATTATTTATTTCTTTAACCATTGGAGCTGCGTCTTTAGCTATTTGAGCTTCTTGCATTGCTTGTTGCATTTTCATTTGTTCTTGTTGAGCTACAGCTTTTTGTTCTCGTAATTCTTGAACCTGTTTGTCAGATTTAATCATTCGAGCTGGTAATCCTAAAACATTTATAATTTGTTTTATTAATCCGTTTTCATCGATGTAATCTTGTACTGGAGCTAAAGGTGAGATCTGCGCAAAGAGTTCTAAACCTCTCATTAAATTTTGTAGCTCTTGTCCTTTTTGAGCTAGTGCCATTGGTGATACATATTCAATATCTACTTCTTGATTAGCAAGTACCTCAGGCGCTTCAGCAAATAATCCATTTCTTAACATAATATTAAATACTCTTAAGATCATTGGTTGTAGTAATTCAGATTGTAATCTTCCTAATACAGGACCAAGTATTCTCATCTTCTCTTCATTTCTTTGAAGAACTTCAGTAGCTGTCATATTTCTATTTTCAGTAATTAATAACTGATCAACATGAAATATTTTTGCAATAGCTGTACGTCTTTGATTTTCGTTAGCCAAACTTAAGCTAATGTTTGCTTGTATATTTAAAGGTTCAATTTTATCTCTTGATCCTGATCTATAATAATTTAAAGAACCTGGCGACATTCTGATTGGACTAATCATACTGTCATCAGGAACAAGTAAAGGTGGGTCAACTTGTTTAGCTGCCGCCTTTAAGCCATGTTCAACCATTTTATTTAAAACTTTAATATCAGGTAGAGCATTCATCGTTGGTGATCTGCCATAGATCTCTGTAGATGATTTTAAATATCTTGGAATGACATAAGGCATTTCTCTGAAACCACCAACAGATATGATATGTCCAGTGTGATCTTCCATGTAGATACTTTGAAAAGGCATATTAGACTTATCTTGTTTTCTCTCATTGTAAATTGTTCTTGGTCTTACAACGTGACAAAGGTCAACATCTTGTAAAGGATCTTTGTCGAATAATCTTTTTACGTCTCTACTTAAATTTTCTAATCCAAATTTATCTACAGCTGCATGAGCTGGCATTTTAAATTTTCTGTAAATAGTATCTACAAAACCTTTTTTATTTTCTTGGATATATAATTCTTTTATGTGTCTAGCAGAGAAACGTAGAACATCGTCTTGATCCTCTTCGATCATTAAACATGCTGTGCCAAAGCAAATTAAATCATGATAGCTTTCAAATATCTCTTGTTGAAAGTTAGATCTAGCAAAAGCTAAATACATTTTATCTAAAGCATTTTCTAACCATTCTCTTGCATCGTCATCTTCATTTAAAATATTTTCTTTAAAACGCATTGAAAACCATCTATTCGCAGATGATGTCAGCATGCCATGTAAAGAAGCTGCAAGTAATTCTAGTGCATGTATTGCAGTAGCATCAAACACTAAAGTATTTCTTTTATCACCTCTAGCTCTCTCTTTAGAAACTTCAGCTTTTCTTGTTAAAGCATAATCAGCACATTCTTGCCAATGACTTTCCCAAGTAGATCTTTGTTCCATTAATCTTGAAAGATTTGTTTTAAGTTCTGCTGATAGTTTTCTTAATTCTTGATCTTGCATTAACCGCCTAATAAAGTTTTTAATTGAATTTCTGCATCACTAGAAACACCTTTTGATGAAGTAAGAAGTGTAGCTTTTCTACCTCTTCTTTTTGACTTATCATAAACTGCTTCCACTGTTGTTGGTCCAGCTGGAGTTTTTACAGGTTTTGGTGCCATTGCTGCTTGTACCTGTGGTTTACTAATTATTTTTTGTATTGGTGAAAATCCACCCATGTTATCCTCCTAATAAAGTTTTTTTTGAAACTGACATATCTTCCTCGAAATCTTGAGGATTTAATTTTTTGTATCTTTTTTTTTCTGCTTCGCTAAGTTTTTGGTATTTTGTTGCAGTCTTTACATTTCTTAATTTGCCGCCTGTTTTTTCAACAAAAATTCTTCTAGCATCTGTTAATTCAGCAACAGCATCTTTTTCATATGTTGGTCCAAAACCTAAAGGACTAACGCCACTCACATAACTAGGATCAGGTCTTTTAAGCCTACGTTGCATTGTTCCAGTTGTTCCCATTATCCGCCTAGTAAAGTTTTCTTCTGAATGTTGTTATCAGCGACTTCGCCAATATCAGTATCAGTTAAGATTGTAGATCTACGACCTGTTCTGTTTCTATTTCTTTTTCTCATTTCTTCTGCTTCTTGAGCAGCTCTTGCACTGTCCTCTGCACTTGGTACATCTGCCACTGCTGGCATTTGTAATTGTGGAGGTGCTGGCATACTTGGCATTTTAAAGATTGAACTCATATTTATATTCCTTTTGCATATTTGCGACTGTTGTTGTTTTTTCTTTTTCTAAACCTACTGCTAATGTTCTAAAGCTATCGCAAGGATGGCTTGACCAATCGTGTACAGGTTTAGCTGCGTACACTCGAGACTTATCATTATATTTACGATGATAATGTCTAAGAGCGTTTATTAATTTTTGACAATTATCTACATCGATCTGACATCTTGGTAGCAGCATTTTAACTGCGTGGATGCCATCTTCGACTGAAAGCTTCTTAGCTATTTTAAATTTTAATCCTAGTTGGTAAGCAACTTCTCTTTTAGTTCTACCAGTAGCAAAATCAGTTTGCTCAAGATCGTGTGGTCCATAATGATTTAAATAGACATAATCTTTTTCCTTGAGTAGTTGAGCATAGTAAGGAAACGCTTTATTATGGTCCTCAGCAAAGTCAATAATGTTAAGACTATGTCCAATAACTTGGAAAAAAATAATAGCGGTACTATCATTATAACCAACATCCCAAGCGGTATGAACAGGATGAGACGGATCATAAGGTACTCTAGTAATCCTTCTTTCATTTTCTAATTTATTTAGTACATCCCCATAAATAGATCCTGTAATATTTCCTATAAAGCTGCATTCAAATTCTTGATTGTACTTAGCTTGACCCATTACTTGAAGCGCCGCATCTAGCTCTTC
>Ga0209634_1002257_pt1 | contig 13576 bp, 15 predicted proteins | sample LinPmetageLP40_FD_184043 | JGI IMG/M metagenome (GOLD analysis project Ga0209634, IMG submission 184043) | Marine viral communities from the Pacific Ocean - LP-40 (SPAdes) (version 2) | ecosystem: Environmental > Aquatic > Marine > Oceanic | place: Pacific Ocean | collected 2010-08-26
TGAACGTGAAGCTGAAATAATGAGGGATAGAAGAAAAAACATGAGAAAATAATTAATAATAATAAAAAATAAAAAAATGGCACCATTCAAAATGAAAGGATCTGCATTTTACGGACACGGATCAACAGCACCAAATAAACAAAAAGAATCACAAGCTGACAAAGCTAAAAAAGTAGTAGCAAGAGATAACACCTCGGGTAAGGAGCTTAAAAACTTTGATGTACAAGATATTTCAGCTGTACAAACAGATAAAAAAGGAAATAAGTTTGTAACATCATTAATGGATGACGAATCTTACTCTGGATTTGATGATAACCCAGTTACAACATCAAGAAAAGGTTTTAAAAATTTTGACTTTGATGTAGATAGAACTGCACCAAGAGATACTTTTATGGTTAGTAAAAATTATCCACAAGGTTCTTTAATTGATGAAACTGAAATGGAAACTGGTAAAGCACAGATAAAAGGCTTTAAACCAAGAAAGAAAAATTACTAGTGTTAAATAAACTTTTGTCTGGTGGTGCTGCCGATCTTATAAAGAATGTTGGTGGTGTTATAGACAACTTGCATACTTCAAAAGAAGAAAAGCTAGCAGCTGAACTTAAAATCAAAGATATGGTTATGGGTTACGAAGCTGAAATGCAAAAGCAAGTAACAGAAAGATGGAAAGTAGACATGAACTCAGATTCGTGGTTAAGCAAAAATATAAGACCATTAGTTTTAGTATTTTTAGTTGTAACAACAGTATTATTGATATTTATTGACGCTGGAACTATAACTTTTAAAGTAGAAGATAAATGGACAGACTTATTACAATTAGTATTAATAACCGTGATCGGTGCCTATTTTGGTGGACGATCATTAGAAAAAGTAAAAAAATAAAAATATGAAATCAAAATATTTTACAGTAGAAGTAAAACCAACAATAGCTGCTAGTAAACAAGCGTTAGCCGCATTTGCAGATGGAGATTTGCTTTTTGATTGGACTTCGTTTCAAATACCAAGAGGACCATGTAAATTAGTAAATGCTACTATTATATCAAAATCAGCTGATGGCGTTGTAAATTCACACGCATTAAACTTGTATTTTGCAAAATCAAGAAGTAAAATAGCACCCGTTACCTTAGGAGTAATACATGCAACAGCGTTAGGAGCTACAACTTCTTCAAATGAAATAATAGGCGCTTGCCAAAGCGAAGAGGCTGATACATTTGTAGGTTTAGATCACTTAACTATTCAGTCTGCAAAAACAATTAGTCCCAATATGGTTCTTGAACCAGAGCCAAACAGTGGTGATACAGTAGGTCTTGACACGTTGTATGTTGGTGGTATATCTGTTGATGGTACACCAACTTTTGCATCTACAGTGCAGTGTAACGCTATTCAAGCAACAACTCAAGCTGTTTTAACAGTTAAAACTACTAATGCTGACGATGTGTTTGCTATAGGTGATGTTTTGCATGATGAAAATGATAGAGCTCTTGGCACAGTTAAAAGTGTAGATAGTGCTACACAAATGACAATGACGGCTAACTTAGCTAACGCAACTGTAAACAATAAAGACGTATATTGTATTAATCCAATAAAATTAATATTATCGTTTGAAAAATAAAAACAATTAACAATTAAATTAAATTAAATTATGGCAACAAAAGAAAAATTAGTAAACTTAAAAGCAGAAAAAGTAACTGCAGAGCAATTAAAACAAATTCAAACAACGGTCAGCATGATCAACAAAGCTCAAAATGAGATTGGTGCGTTAGAAATAAAAAAACACCAATTGATACACGCTATTAGTGGTGAAGAAAAAAAATTAGGTGAATTACAAGCTGAGCTGGTTAAAGAGTACGGTACTGTTAATATCAATATTAATGATGGAACAATAAACTACAGGGAAGATGTCAAAGCTGATAAGAAAGATTAGTATAGGCGCTAACTATAAGAATGACGCTATGCACTATGCCGTGGGGCAAGAAGTGTATGGTGGTCATACTATATGCGATATTATAGAAGAAGACGATAAGTTTTCTATTTATATTAAAAAAAATAAAGACGTATTGCCTTGGAAAGATTTTAACAAAAACATGGCAGTGTCTGTAGAGTATAATTTAGAATATTAAAAAAATGGCATACACACAAAGTAAAAATCCTTTTAAAAAGCTTGACAACGAGGCTAAGCAAAAAGAAATAAAATCTTTTATTAAAAGCAATATGAACAAAATGTCTGATGTTGATTTAATGAAAAAAATTAGAAAAATGTCTGACAACAAGACAGAATACAATTGGAATAATAAAAGCGGTAAAGTAGAGTCTCATCCTGTGAAAGGTCAAGATCATCCTGATTACAGGGGTAATTACGACGAAGTAGATTAGCAATGAACAGCGTGTACAATTTTGTTGTAACACCAAAAGGAAGTAGATATAATAACACTAAAGAATTAGAAGAAGGAAAACTTATTCTTAACACAGAAGTGTTTAATCATGAGTATGTTAATAGAGAGGCAATTGTAATATCTACGCCTATAGTGGGAAAAACAAATATAAAAACCGGCGATACAGTTGTTTTGCATCATAATGTCTTTAGAAGATGGCATGATATGAAAGGTAGAGAAAAAAACAGTAGAAGTTATTTTGATGAGTCTACTTATTTTATAACACAAGATCAAATCTTTTTATACAAAAAAAAAGACGAATGGCAAGCTCCAAAAGGATATTGCTTTGTAGCACCTTTAAAAGCTACTGATCAATTTAACACTGAGTCTGAAAAACCATTACAAGGTATTGTTAAGTATTCAGACGGTACTGTAAAAGTTAACGATCTAGTTGGTTTTAGACCAGGTAGTGAATACGAATTTATAGTTGACGGTGAAAAACTATACAGAATATTATCTAATTTTATTACAATCAAATATGAATATCAAGGAGACGAAGAAAAGTATAATCCAAGCTGGGCACAAAGCTGTTGAAGAGTTAATAAAGGTTGCTAAAGAAGCTATTGTTGATTCAGACGATGATATATCAGCTGATAGGCTTAAGAATGCAGCGGCAACTAAAAAACTAGCTATATTTGATGCGTTTGAAATACTTAATAGAATACAAGAAGAAGAGAACTTACTTGATGGTAAAACTCTAGAGGATAAAAAAGAAAAAGTTTTTAAAGGCTTTGCAGAAGGTAGATCAAAATAATGTACGAGCAAAGTTTAGTTAAAACTATTGAGCCAGTTAAAAAAACTACTATAAGTAGACTTAACAAAGGTAAAAAGTGGAAATACGGTTATGACAAAGAACACGATATTATTGTGTTATCACACAGCGGTCAAATAGGTGAAATTATAGAAATACAAAACCTAGCTATAGCTTTACCAAAAACACCTAAACAGATATATAAACATGAAAAAAACAAATGGGTAAAGTTTGAGCAACCTAAAGAGTTAGAACGTTTAAAAAATATATTTGATTGGAGAGCGTATCCAGAAGACCAAAAAGATCAATGGCACGATTATATAGACGAAGAGTTTAAAAGAAGAGAAGAAGGTTTTTGGTTTATGAACAATGATAAACCAACTTATATAGTAGGAACACATTATATGTATTTACAATGGAGCAAAATAGATGTTGGAGCTCCAGACTTTAGAGAAGCAAACAGATTGTTTTATATATTTTGGGAAGCTTGCAAAGCAGATAAAAGATGCTACGGTATGTGTTATCTTAAAAACAGAAGATCTGGTTTTTCTTTTATGTCATCAGCTGAAACAGTTAACTTAGCTACTCTTGCAAGTGATAGTAGATATGGTATATTATCTAAGAGTGGTTCAGATGCTAAAAAAATGTTTACCGATAAAGTTGTACCTATATCAATTAATTACCCTTTCTTTTTTAAACCTGTACAAGATGGTATGGATCGTCCTAAATCAGAACTTGCTTATAGAGTTCCAGCCAGCAAATTTACAAGAAAAAAGATTACGGCTAATGAAAAGCTAGAGAACATACAGGGATTAGACACAACAATTGATTGGAAAAATACAGGTGACAATAGTTATGATGGTGAAAAATTAGCGTTATTAGTACACGATGAAAGTGGTAAATGGGAAAGACCTGATAATATACTAAACAACTGGCGAGTTACAAAGACATGCTTAAGGTTAGGTAGCAGAATAGTTGGTAAGTGTATGATGGGCTCAACTTCAAACGCTTTAGATAAAGGAGGTGATAACTTTAAAAAATTATACAATGCATCAGATGTCACTAAGAGAAATAGAAATGGTCAAACAAAGTCTGGTTTATACTCTTTGTTTATCCCAATGGAATGGAACTACGAAGGATTTATTGACGAGCACGGAGTTCCAGTTTTTACTACTCCTAGTGTCGACTTGTTCGCCCCAGACGGTGAGTTAATAGATGTAGGTGTAATTGATAGTTGGCAAAACGAAGTAGACGGTTTAAAAGATGATCAAGATGCTTTAAACGAATTTTATCGTCAATTCCCAAGAACAACTGAGCATGCATTTAGAGATGAAACAAAAGGTAGTATATTTAACTTAGTTAAAATATATGAACAAATAGATTACAATGAAGAAATGTCTAGAACGTTAGGTATTACAACTGGTAATTTTCAATGGGTTAGTGGTATTAAAGATTCTCAAGTTATATTCTATCCAGATAAAAAAGGTAGATTTAAAATAAGCTGGGTACCACCTCAACATTTACAAAATAGAGTGGTTTTAAAAAATGGTATAAAATATCCTGGTAATGAACACATGGGAGCGTTTGGATGTGACTCTTATGATATATCAGGGACCGTAGATGGAGAAGGTTCTAAAGGAGCTTTGCATGGCCTTACTAGATTTAGCATGGAAGACGCTCCTGCAAACAGTTTCTTTTTAGAATACTTATCAAGACCACCTACGGCAGAAATATTCTTTGAAGATGTTTTAATGGCCTGCGTGTTTTACGGCATGCCTATATTAGCAGAGAATAACAAACCTCGTTTACTGTATTATTTTAGAAGACGTGGTTACAGAGGCTTTAGCATGAACAGACCAGATAAAATATGGAATAAATTATCTGTAGCAGAAAAAGAAGTTGGTGGTATACCTAACTCAAGTGAAGATATTAAACAAGCACATGCAGCTGCAATTGAAATGTATATACAAGCACATGTTGGTTTACAGCAAGACGGATCAGTTGGAGATTGTTACTTTAATGATTTGTTAAACGATTGGACTAGATTTGACATTAACAAAAGAACAAAGCACGATGCTTCTATTAGTTCTGGTTTAGCTATCATGGCTAACAATAGGCATTTGTATGCACCAAACGCTAAGATTGAAAAACCAAAATTAAATATACATATTTCAAAATATGAAAACAAAGGTGGTATGTCTAAAATAATTAAACAATAATATGATAGGAAATTTTCCAAGTCAAGTAGTTAGTGACGCTGAAAAAATAAGTTACGAGTACGGTTTAGAAGTTGGCAAAGCTATTCAAAGCGAGTGGCATGGTAACGAGACTAGTGCTAATAGCTCTAACAGTAGACATGATCATACAAAAAGAACTTTTCATAATTTAAGGCTATATGCTAGAGGAGAACAATCAATACAAAAATATAAAGATGAGCTGTCTATTAACGGTGATTTATCTTATTTAAACTTAGACTGGAAGCCAGTACCTATTATATCTAAATTTGTAGATATAGTAGTTAATGGTATGGCTGAGAGAATGTTTGATATAAAAGCTTACTCACAAGATCCATACGGTGTTGCAAAAAGAACTGAATACATGGAGTCTGTGTTAAAAGATGTAAAAACTCAAGAGTTAAACGAGTTATCTCAACAAGCGTTTGGTATTCCACTAAACGAAAATCCACAAGAAACTTTACCAGAAACAGAAGAAGAAGTTGCTCTTCACATGCAGTTAACATACAAACAATCTGTAGAGTTAGCAGAAGAACAAGCTTTAAATGTTTTATTAGAAGGAAATAAATACGAGTTAACTAAAAAAAGAGTTTTATCAGACTTAGTAATACTAGGTATTGGTGCTACTAAAACAGAGTTTAACACCTCTGAAGGAGTTACTGTTAAATATGTTGATCCTGCTAACTTAGTTTACTCACACACTGAATCACCTTATTTTGATGATATATACTATGTTGGAGAAGTAAAAGAAATACCAATAAACGAACTTGTCAAAGAGTTTCCTCATTTAAAAAACGAAGACTTAGAAAAAATATCAAAATCAAGTTCAACTTTTTATGGTCGTTATCACGATAAAAAAACTAGTGGTGATAGAAACAAAATTCAGGTTTTATATTTTAACTATAAAACTTATATGAACGAAGTTTACAAGGTTAAAAAAACAGGAACAGGTGCTGACAAGTTGATACCTAAAAACGATAGTTTTAATCCGCCAGAAAATTTAGAAGGAGGTTATAGTAAAATGCTTAGACAAGTAGAGTGTTTGTTTGAAGGTGCTATGATACTTGGTACTGAAAAGTTACTTAAGTGGGAAAAATCTCAAAACATGATGCGTTCAAAAAGTGATTATACTAAAGTTAAAATGAATTATAGTATAGTAGCTCCAAGAATGTATGAAGGTAGAATTGATTCGTTAGTTAACAGAGTTACTGGTTTTGCTGACATGATACAGCTTACGCACTTAAAGCTTCAACAAGTTATGGCTAGAATGGTGCCAGATGGTGTTTATTTAGATGCTGATGGTTTGGCTGAGATAGATCTAGGCAACGGTACAAGTTACAATCCACAAGAAGCTTTAAACATGTTCTTCCAAACAGGATCTGTTATTGGTAGAAGCTTTACAGCTGATGGAGATCAAAACCCTGGTAAAATACCTATTCAAGAATTACAATCAGGTTCTGGTGGTAACAAAATGCAAAGTTTAATACAAACGTATAATTATTATTTACAAATGATAAGAGACGTAACAGGTTTAAACGAGGCTTCAGACGGATCTAAACCTGATAAGTATTCTTTAGTTGGTGTTCAAAAACTAGCAGCTGCAAACTCTAACACAGCAACAAGACATATATTACAAGCTAACTTATTTTTAACAGCTGACGTTTGTGAAAAATTATCGCTAAGAATATCTGATATTATAGAGTACTCTCCAACTAAAGACGCTTTTATACAAGCTATAGGTGCTCACAATGTAGCTACACTAGAAGAAGTATCAGAGTTACACCTATATGACTTTGGTATATTTTTAGAGCTAGCTCCAGATGAAGAAGAAAAACAATTACTAGAAAACAACATACAAGTAGCCCTAGGTCAGCAGTTGATAGAACTTGCTGATGCTATAGATCTTAGAGAAATAAAAAGTATAAAACTAGCTAATCAATTATTAAAGATTAGAAGAAAAAAGAAACTTGATAGAGATCAAGCTATGCAGCAAGAAAACATTAAAGCTCAATCAGAAGCAAATCAACAAACACAAGCCGCTGCCGCACAAGCTGAAGTTCAAAAAGCACAACAACTAGCTCAAACAGAAATACAAATAGAACAAGCTAAAGCACAAATGGAATCAACAAGGTTAAGAGAAGAAGCTGAAATCAAAAAACAATTGATAGAAGCTGAATACGGTTTTAAAATGCAATTAGCTAAAATGCAATTAGGTGAAGGTGGTGGAAAAGAAAAAGAAAAAGAAGATCGTAAAGATGAAAGAACAAGAATTCAAGCAACACAGCAATCAGAATTAATTGACCAAAGAAACAGTGGTAAACCACCTAAAAACTTTGAGAAAACAAGTGATGATAATATGCAAGGTGGCTTTGGATTAGGTATGTAAAATTTATTAACTATTATTATATTATATTATGGCAGAAAAAGAAGAGCCAATCGCAAGTGACGAAACTGGCAAAATTAAAGTAAAAGCAAAAACAAAAAAACAACCAGATGGTAACGAAACAAAAGGAAACGTTACTAAAGTTAAAGAAAAAATGAAAATGAAACCAAAAGTTATTGAACAGTCAATGACTAAGGTTGATTTAAATAAACCAATAAAACCAAAAGAAGATGAAATTAAAAAAGATAACCTTAACAACGAGGGAGTGGTTAGAGTCGATGAAAATGCCGATGCCACACAAAAACAAGAAGAAGTATCAAAGGAAGCCGAAGCACAAGAAACTCCAGTCTTACAAGAAATAACAACTGAAGAGAAAAAAGAAATAGTAGCTAGTGCGGCTAAAGAAGCTGTTAAAGAAAATTTAGAAACAGGTAAGCCTTTACCAGAAAACATACAAAAACTAGTAAATTTTATGGAGGAAACTGGAGGTGATCTAACCGACTATGTTACTCTAAACACAAACTATGACGATATGGATAGTCAAGATTTACTATTAGAATATTATAAAAATACAAAACCTCATCTTGATAGTGAAGAAATAAACTTCTTAATGGATGATCAATTTTCTTTTAACGAAGACATTGATGATGAGAGAGATATTAAAAGAAAAAAATTAGCGCTAAAAGAGCAAGTTGCCAACGCTAAAAGCCACTTAGACGGGCTAAAGTCTAAATACTATGAAGATATCAAAATGGGTTCTAAGCTCACTAGTGATCAAAAGAAAGCAATTGATTTCTTTAATAGATACAACGAGGAAGAAGCAGGACGTCAAGAAGTACTTGACAAAAACACTTCTACTTTTTTAAATAAAACTAATCAAGTTTTTAACGATGAATTCAAAGGTTTTGAATACAATATCGGAGATAAAAAGTTTAGAATGAATGTCAATAATACCGAAAAGGTTAAAGAAACACAAAGCGATATTAACAATTTCATCAAAAAGTTTTTGAATGAAAATGAAGCAATTGAAGATGCTGCGGGTTATCATAAATCTTTATATACAGCAATGAACGCTGATACTATAGCTAATCATTTTTACGAGCAAGGCAAATCAGATGCTTTAAAAGAAAGTATTTCAAATGCTAAAAACGTAAACATGGAAGCTAGACAATCACATGGCGAAGTAAATGCTGGTGGTATGAAAGTAAAAGTACTAGGTGATAATTCTGCTAATTTTAAGTTTAAAATCAAAAACAATAAATTTAAAAAATAATTAAAAATAAAAAATTATGGCAATATCAAATCCGGGAGGTAATTTGAATAGTGTACCTGCTTCACAGCAACAAACACTAGCTACAAATTATCTAGATTTCAACACAGACATGGGTTGGGCTCAACAATATTTACCAGATCTTATGGAGCAAGAAGCTGAAGTTTTCGGACCGAGAACTATTTCAGGTTTCTTATCTCAAGTAGGAGCTGAAGAAGCGATGCAAGCTGATCAAGTTATTTGGTCTGAGCAAGGTCGTTTACATTTATCTTACAAAGTTAAATTAACAACTGCAACAAATATCTTGATACAAACAGATATCGACGGTGCTAAAGGTAATGGTACAGCTGGTATATCTAACGGTTTAACAGGTGTACATCACGGTCTTAGAGTTAACGACACTATTATATTATCAGATGCTAATCAGATTAAAAAATGTATGATTACAGCTGTAAATGCTAGTGATAGTTGTACTATTCAGACTTATGATGGTAGTACTCTTACTGCAACTAATGCTAACTTAGCAACAACTATATTAGTTTATGGTTCTGAATTTGCTAAAGGTGTTGGTTACAATAATACTAACGACACTACTGTAGAGTCAAGAGGTGCTAACGAACCAGACTTTAAAACATTTTCTAACAAGCCAATTATAATGAAAGACTACTACGAAGTATCAGGTTCTGATACAGCTAGAGTTGGTTGGGTTGAAACAACTTCTGAAAGCGGACAATCAGGTTACTTATGGTACCTAAAAGCTGAAGCTGACACAAGAGCTAGATTTAACGATTACGTTGAAATGGCAATGTTAGAAGGTGAAATAAACCGTCTTGACGCTGTTAACACTCTTGTTGAAGATGCTTTATATGGAGCTGACGGAGCAAAAACAGTTGGTACTGAAGGTTTATTTGCTGCTATTGAAGATAGAGGTAATATAACTACTGGTGTAACTGGTGTTAATGCTGCTACTGATTTAGCTGAGTTTGACGCTATCTTAGCTGAGTTTGATAAGCAAGGTGCTATAGAAGAAAACATGATGTTTGTAAACAGAGCTACTTCGTTAGCAATGGACGACATGCTAGCTTCTATGAATTCTTACGGAGCTGGAGGTACTTCTTACGGAGTATTTGACAACTCAGAAGATATGGCATTAAACTTAGGTTTCTCAGGTTTCAGACGTGGATCTTACGATTTCTACAAGTCTGACTTTAGATATTTAAATGACTTTGCTACAAGAGGTGGTATTAATGCTGCTAATGCTTCAGAAGCAATTAGAGGTATTATAGTTCCTGCTGGGACTTCTACTGTTTATGATCAAATGTTAGGGAAAAACTTAAAGCGACCATTTTTACATGTTCGTTACAGAGCTTCTCAAACTGATGACAGAAGAATGAAAACATGGGTTACTGGTTCTGTTGGAGCTGCTACATCTGCTTTAGATGCAATGCAAATCCACATGTTAACTGAAAGATGTTTAATTACTCAAGGTGCTAACAATTTCATGTTAATGAAATAAGCACATTTATATTAAAGACCGGGGCTTCGGCCTCGGCCTTTTATTTTTATTAATTTTATTATATATTATATTATGGCAAAAACAACAAAAAAAGCTTACGCAGGAGATCCTGGCGATGAGCATGTAGAAACAATAGTTAAAGAAACAATAGTAGAAAAACCAGTAGCAAGAGAAAGACTAAAACCATCTAATGAGTGGGAGATAAAAGACAGGATTTACAATTTAAAAGGAAGAAAAAAACCTCTTTCAAGATCAATTAAATCTGCTAATATTTTTTGGTTTGATGAAAACAAAGGTTACGAAAGAGAGTTAAAATATTGTCAAAATCAAAGAACATCATTTGTTGATGAAATGAAAGGTGATCAAAGATTAGAACACATTATTTTTAGAAGTGGACAGTTGTTTGTACCAAAAGAACAAACTGTTTTACAAAAACTATTATCTTTGTATCACCCTCATAAAGATAAAATATACGAAGAGTACAAACCATCAGCTCTAGCAGCCGAAGAAATTGATACTTTAAACATGCAAGTTGACGCTTTAGTAGCGGCTAGAAATATTGACATTGATATGGCAGAGGCTATCATGCGTGTTGAGAGAGGATCTGATGTGTCTAACTTAAGTTCTAAAGAACTTAAAAGAGATTTATTAGTATTTGCTCGTAACAATCCTAAACTCTTCTTAGAGTTAGCAGATGACGAAAATGTAATGTTAAGAAACTTTGGTATTAAAGCTGTTGAAGCTGGAATAATAAGGTTGTCAACTGATCAAAGAAACTTTTTGTGGGGAAGTAATGGAAAAAAACTAATGGTTATACCATTTGATTCACATCCATACACTGCCTTAGCATCATGGTTTAAAACAGATGAAGGAATGGAGATATACTCCAATATTGAAAAAAGATTAAATTAATCTAACTGTAGATGCGGTCGCTCTACGGGGCGATCGCAAACTACAAATTAAAAAGAAATTATGGCAATAAGCGTAGATACAGTATATCAAAAAGTTTTAGCTTTAGCTAATAAAGAACAAAGAGGTTACATAACACCTCAAGAGTATTTATTATTAGCTGATCAAGCGCAGCAACTTATATTTGAACAATACTTTTACGATATAGACAAGTCTTTAGATTTGTTTGCCAACAACACTGAGTACAGCAATAGAATGAGCGAGATAGAAGAAAGATTAGCTCCTTTTAAAAACACAAATGTAGATATGGCAAGTGTGTCAGGTTCTACAATGACACTACCAACAACTTTACATAGATTAGGAACTGTTTTTTACAACGACGGTACTAGAAGTGTTAAGGTGGAACAAGTAGATGCAGGTGAAGCTGAGATGATGCAGCAAACAGCTTTGTATGCCGCTACTCAATTAAGACCTATTTATGTAAGAAGAACAGCAACTAAAATACAGTTTTATCCTAGTTCGGCAACGCCGGCATATTCTACGTCAACGGTAAACTGTAACTTTATTGATACACCTGTAAAACCAATTTGGAACTACACTGTTGTAAACAATCAAGCTTTATATAACACTACAGGTTCTGTTGATTTTGAACTTCACGAGTCTGAAGAAACTGATTTAGTTTATAAAATATTAGAAATGGCTGGTGTTGTTTTAAACAAACCAGGTTTAGTTCAAATAGCTACAAACGAAGAAACAGCACTAATAGCAAAAAAACAATAATAAATGGGATTAATATCACAAACAGGGCAACAGTATTATAGTACAGCGTCACCAACGCCTTTTGGTAATTATCAATTTGTATCGCTAGAGCATATTATAAATCAGTTTATAATAGCTTATGTTGGTGAAGATAAAATTATAAGCAAAATTAAAAGAACAGATGTAGCTTTTCACGCTATGAGAGCTTTGCAAGAATTATCTTTTGATACTTTTAAATCTATTAAATCTCAAGAAATAGTTTTGGCACCATCATTAACAATGGTACTTCCGCAAGATTATGTTAACTATGTAAAATTATCTTGGAGCGATGGCGATGGAAATGAGCATGTAATATATCCAGCAATCACAACCTCAAACCCGCTTCAAGTACAACAAGATGCAGATGGTGTTTATCAATACGATGGAACTGCTCTTGACACAGATAACACGTCAACAACAAATGAAAGTTTTAAATCAAACACTTCAGATCAAGATGCTAGTTTAGTAGATCACCATGATCATTGGTTGTTTGATGGAACAAGATATGGTCTTGATCCGCAAAGATCTCAAGTTAATGGAGGGTTTTTTATAGACGAAAACACAGGTAAAATTCATTTTAGCTCTAACATTGCTGGAAAAACTATAATATTAAAATACATAAGTGATAGCCTTGGTACTGACGACGAAATGAAAGTGCACAAGTTTGCAGAAGAAGCTATGTACAAACATATTGCCTACGCTGTTATGTGTACAAGAAAAAATATTCAAGAGTATATTGTACATAGATTTAAAAAAGAAAGATTTGCTGAAACAAGAAAAGCAAAATTAAGATTATCAAACATCAAGCCAGAAGAGCTTACGCAAATTTTAAGAGGAAAGTCGAAACAAATAAAACACTAGTATATGCCAGAGTTGAAGCGTAATTTTACAAAAGGTCGAATGAATAAAGACCTTGATGAAAGAATGATACCTAACGGTGAGTATAGAGATGCTTTAAACATTGAAGTGGCTACTTCTGAAGCGTCAAACGTAGGAACTATACAAACAGTAAAAGGTAATACTAAAGTTTCAACTACTTTGGCTGCTGATTTATTTGGTGTTAATGCTACTTGTGTTGGAGCTATAGCTAACGATAAAAATGAGAAATTATATTGGTTAGTTTCGTCTCCAGATAAAAACACAGAAGCTAGTAAAACTCATACTCACACCGAGCAAGATGACAGCGGAAGTGTTAGCGTTGTTAACAATGTATACTCTGATTATATAATGGAGTATGATGAAAAAAATAATGAAAAAAATTATATAGTAGTAGAAAATTACAA
>Ga0209634_1002260_pt1 | contig 13570 bp, 24 predicted proteins | sample LinPmetageLP40_FD_184043 | JGI IMG/M metagenome (GOLD analysis project Ga0209634, IMG submission 184043) | Marine viral communities from the Pacific Ocean - LP-40 (SPAdes) (version 2) | ecosystem: Environmental > Aquatic > Marine > Oceanic | place: Pacific Ocean | collected 2010-08-26
CAATAGGTAATTCTCTCCCATACACGTCATAAATTTTATTATCAACAATTTCAGTAGTGGAAAATTCCTCTATGTTAGTTGGATTACCCATTCTATTATAAACTACCCAAGTGCTATCTGTTAAATCATAGATTAATGAATCACAACGATTACATACTGTAGTCGTACCAAACCAATATACAACAGCATCATAACATAATTTAACTGTGTCTGTCATATTGATTAGTGGAAACGAATAAGGATTATTACCTTGTGGTGTATAACAGGTTACCGCATTACATGCTGTAAAATTCCAATCTATAGAATCTACCATATTAGGGGTTAGTCCGTTAGTACTCCCAAATACCATTAAAGGTAATCCTTCCATTGAGGTATATGATAATGAATCACAATAATTAATTTGTGCTTGTGTTTGTAGGCCAAGCGAAACCATTAACATCATTAAAATCTTCTTCATCTTCTTTCTTTTTTTATTAGTGCTTACTCTATTAGGTTTTCAGCATCCCCTTAGTTTTATGTTTTCATTACCCGTTGATATGCTTTATCATAAATGTCTTGTAATAGCATATTAGGGTTTTCTTGTTTTATTTTAGAAACTTCATCAAATAAATCATTTCTCTTACCATGTTCTAAAGCACTATATACTAATTCTTCGATTGTACTCATTTGTCTAAAGATTTTCCATAAGACACTTTTTCTATAGGACTTAATCCTTCATACCAATTTTCAAATTCACCACCTGTAATTTTTAAAGACTCCTCTTTAATTCGTTTAACAATTTCTTCCATAATTTTTTTATTTTTTTAATTTGTCACTTCTTTTTTGTAAAAATACGAATTAAAATCCTAAACACAAAACTATTAACCTATTTTTTATATCCACTTAATATTTATAGTTATGATAGGTGACGACATTTCAGTATATGATAAATTAATGAATAACTTAAAAGGTTATGCGGTACCATATGAGGACCATCCTCAACAAAGTACTCGTGACTTTGAATACGACCACCCTTTAACGGGGATTGAGAATGACCGTGTACCTAATATTGATGGTTTGTCATTTAATATTGATGGTCTTGATGATTTAAGTTTTAATGAAATACAATTAATACATAACAAATTAAGCGACGCGGCTAACATGAGTTATATGAGAGAATATGTTGAGGAACCTGGAGGAGGGGGAGAAGAATTGTTCACCTATTATCAAGGAACAACGGGTCCATATGTAGATAAAAGGTTACCAAGGACATCAGCTATTCATATTAGAAACTTAAGGAATCATGTTAATAGTGTTTTCTCTGAAAAGAAACGTGCAATACGGGACCAAGAAGCGGAGGATTTACTACCTACATTAGAAAAATATTTAGAAAAACATAGAAAAACTAACCCTAACATTTATCCTGATTGGTTAAAATTTAAATTCAAAGAAGTAAGATGGGGAGATTTATACATACAACCAATAATAAATCTTGAAAAGTTATTAAAGTCGGGTCAGTCTATAAGCCAAGCCAGAAAAACTAGAGATTTTATAACTAAAATATGGAATAGATTAGTTAACGCCAATAGACCATACAGCCGTAGAAATAAGGATACAGTAAAAAGTCCTAGTGTTAAAACCACATATGTTTTATTTGAAGATTTCAAAGATTATATGAAAAATGTAGTTAATAAAAAAATTAAACCTGAAATAAAAAATCTACCGAGAGGTAAAGAGTGTGTTCATTCTATCATATTTAGATATCGAAAAACTCTTAATGAAATAGAGATTCAAATACATCCACGTTTTAGGTCTGAGTGTACTCAAGGTTATTGGAATCGGTTTGATACCTATGAATTTGAAAAAGAGATTAAGGGTATTTTATCCACTTATGGATGGAGAGAAGGTGTAAATTACACTACATCAACAAATAAAGATTAAAAATGTGGATTATAAAGATAAATTTAATAAACTAAATAAATTTTAAATTATGAAAAAGATGATGACAGTGATTATGTTATCCACAATCTTACTAACAAGTTGTGGTACAACTAAAAATATAGAACCTTGTTGTAAGGAAGAACCTAAAAAAGAAGTAATTAGTAAAAATCATGACCCGATTATGAAGTTATTGCTTTCAGGTCTTATTATTTTATCTGTTAACTTTCTTTTTACAAAATAATTTTCAAATAATGGATTATAAAGATAAGATTGATGTTTTAATGAAATTTTGGAGACGAAAAGGGTCTCCAAACGCCAAGGATACCTTATTTTTTGGTTGGAAATTTGAAAATAACCAAGAATATATGGACGCGTTATCCAAATATTATGGTGTAGAAGACCTCAGAACGCAAATGATTAGTGAAATAAATGATATTTTAAGAGATGGAATTGATGGTTGCGACGTTATTGTAGACTTAGTTGATTGGAACATAGAAGATTACCCAATGACAATACCATATAATGGTTATGGAGGTAAATCTGTCATGAAATTTAAATATGAATACGATTCAAATTGGGTAATACCTAAAGATTGGATGGACCAAACGATAATTGAGGTAGCTGAAGATGCCGCTGCAGACTATAGGAAGGGTATGAAGATAACAACAGAAAAATTTATTAGAGACGAAATCTCACGACTACTTTATGAGGCTTATGATGACGAGGATTCTTGTACTTTCGTTAAAATTTATAAAGCAACTAGATATATTCGTCAAAAATATGGTTTTATTAGTAATATTGAGAGTGGTTTTTATGATTATTCTGAAATGGATAGATTAGTTGACCGATATACGAATATTGTGATAAGTAAATTACCCTAAAAACCTTTAATTACCTGTAAAAACACCTATTTTGTTCATAAAATAAAAAATATGAGTAAATTATTATTAGGTTTTCTACTTTTCTTCATAGGACAAGTCGGAATATGGTTTCAGACCAACGGACAGTTTGTTTGGCCTTGGTTTAAGAAAAATCCATTACTTATTTCAATAATATTCGGTACATCTATTAGTTATATTTTAATTTATGGTACTAAATTCATGGCAGAACACTTCGATGGTCTATTATGGCCAGGTAGATTTATTGCATTTGGTTCAGGAATAGTATCATTTACGTTTTTAACATGGTTTTTCTTAGGTGAAGGTGTTACAACCAAAACTATTGTATCATTATTCTTAGCGTGTGGGTTAATTGGTATACAACTTTTTTGGAAGTAAGAATTTAAATATAAAACGTTATATTTATAGTAAAACACTATAACTTATGAAATTTTTACATGATATTTTTACAGAAGACAAGAAAGATGATAAATATTCCTCTAAAAAGACAATGGGAATCATTTCAGGTGTATTAGTATGTATAGCTTTTATAGGTGATGGGTTTCATTGGTTTACAATAAACGAAAATTTATTTAATTCTATGTTACTATTTTCAGCAACCATGTTAGGTGTATCAACAGTTAAAGCTTTCGCTAAGAAATCAAATAATGAATCAAAATAACACTGAATTACCTGAAAAAAAAGATGTTAGAGAAATTAAAGTTATTAACCTTGAAGAAGTATCAGATAAATTTGAAGTAGAAGATGTCTATGGTAATGTAACCATACATGAACACAAAACAAAATAATTACTATGAGTAAAAAAATACAATTAAGTGAACAAGAAACTTCAGAAATTAGAAATTTGTACCCAAAAGTAGACCAAAAGATACTTAAAGAGCAAAATTACATAGATAAGTTAATATCCACATATAAAGAAAAGTGTTCTGGAAATAATCCAATATCAGATACTACAGTAAATGTAGAGTTAAAATATAATAAAGATAAAGAACCCGTTCTTGTTAAATTTAACTTAAGAGCTTATTTCGGAGCGGCAAAATCAAGTGATTCTGTTTACCAAGAAGCATTATCTGAGATGAGAGAGCAGGTATACGCGGAATTAAAAAATAAAAAAGTTATTGGTAATTACAATTTAGTATTAGTTAGAATAGATTCAGTAATTGGTTCAGCAAGTAACTACCTTAATGGTCCTTTACTACCGACACATGGTCCCACAGGTAAACCTATGCCATCAGTTCGTTTAACTTCAGAACCTTATGTAAATTTACCAAAAGAAGGGAACAGTAATTGGAATAAAAATAAAGGTTATGCCGATAATAGATGGGAAAACATGGTTTCATTTATTAATAAAAATGGTAAAAAGATAGGTTTTGGAATTGGTAAAAATTTAAAACCACCAAAAAAGACAGAATTTAGAATTACGGATACAGGTGGATGTACGGATGAAACAAGAGATATCGAATTATTTAAGAATCCTGGTCAATTTGTAATTATTAGTGGATATGTTAAATTAGAACCTAAACCACTAACACCAGACTTAATTACTCAATTAACTGAATGCGCAGATGGACTTAAAATAATTGTAGGTTATTTCAAAAAAACAATGAGCGCAATGGATACGGGTATAAGAATGACTCAAAGTAGTACAAACCACACATGTGATTATGCTACATTTACAGTTTCGTGTAACGGAATTCCTGTAGGTGTTTCAAACATGAATAATGGTAAGTTAAGAAATAATCCAAAGGCAATGATTGGTTTAAATCAAGAAAATGTTAAACGTAGAGCACCAAAACAAGAAGGTGATACTGTGTATAGTGTAATTACGGTAGGTTCACAAGAATTAAAAAGAATAATCACAAATAGTAAAAATGGAAAAGTATCTATGACTATTCAAGGAACTGATGGTACATTACTAAGACCAAGAACTAGTGGACGACCAGGTGGAGGATATCACGGAGAAGCTCCTATGGTATGTGCTTATGTTGAGGATGATGATGGTTCTAAAAGAATTGTTTATGGACCTCAAGAACCTTTTGGTAGAGGGTCAGGAGATGTTAAACCCGGTGTTTCAAAACCAATGGGTTCATTTAACCCTTGTATCACTATTAAAGAGGTTTAACCCAAAGAACGAAAGTCGAGTATTTTATTTTTAAAGTATAGTTATCTTTTATTTTAACACCATCACCACAACTTATTGCACCTACTGTTGCACCTTTATTTAACATTGATTTGTTGTGACCTTTAGAAATTTTCCAAGAGTAAAATATCTTTTCTGATATACCCTCGATAGAGTTTTCAATATTATTTATAGCAACCGCACTTACATTTTCATTACCTAAAATATAATTATTGTCCTGAAAAATCATTAATCTATCTGTGAATCTTGGTGTTTTACTATTTTCTGTATGGCTTAATTCACCTTCATTAATCATATATACCGTATGAATTCGAGTTGATTTATAGGTGTCATCGTCCCATTTTAATTCCTTAAGACCATTTTCAACTCTATAATCATTTATTTTTTCGAATACATTTAACTCTAATTGTGACTGCGAAGACACATTTAGTGTTATAACCATAAATAATATATTTAATATCTTTCTTATCATATTACAAAGATACAAAAAATATTTGAATTAACTATGATATTTATAGTAAAAGAATAAACTATATGAATTGTTGGACAACAAAGTTATTTAAATATTTTCAATCTTACTACGGTAAACAGATTAATGTATGTGAAGAATATTTTATAACGGGCGAATTAAAACTAATAATTGTTTCTTTATCAAGAACATTAATTATGGAACCTGAAGAGTTTCTTAATTTATTATTAATTAAATCTGCAAATATTGGTATGACTTGTTTTAAAGACAATAAAATTGAAAGAATTAAACTTTACGATAAATGTGTTTTTATAGCCAAAAAATATAAAATAGATTTACCCTTTGAAGTTAAATTATTAATAGATGAAAGACAACAAAATAAAGGATTATTCAATAAACTAAAATCAATATTTAAATAATGAAAACAGAAAAACAATATATTATAACTGAATCACAATTGAAAACAGTTATTAAAGATGTTATAAAAGAACAAGGACTTTACGGAAATACTTCAGATGTAGTCGATTATGATTTACCGGAATATCTATCAGATGTAATAATTTTAAAAGATTTAGAATCAATGAGTGATGTTGGAAACTCTATTAAAGAATTACATAAGAGAGTTATGAGATTAGAAAAAGGTTTAGATACTGCGGGTTCACATCAAAAAGCATACGGAACAGGTTTAGATTATTCAGAAAGGAATAAAAAGGACTTAGGTAATCTAGAAAGAGATATGGAAGATAAGGCAGACTCACAAGAAAGAGATGATGAACTTAAGAGAGATATCGAGGCATTACAACAAATGATGAAAAGTAACGATAAGAAGGATAAGTAAAAATCTTTATGGTGGATAATAAACTTAAGTGGAGTCTTGAAAAATTACTCAATACGGTAGGTCGTAATTTAGCTATGAAATATTATGGGTTTGATAGTGAATATGAAGTAGTTAGTATTATCGATGAGAAAACTGGTGAAGAAGTTACAGACCTTAATTTGGGTAATACTGAAAATTATACTGCTACGGTTAGGGCTAAAGAGATACTTCCTGAAATATTTGATGTGAAGATTGAACCACTATTTAGATATGGTAAGTACGCTCAACCTATGGACTTACAATTTAATTTAGAAAATATCACTAAATATATATCACCAAATCAAATAGCAATACATCTTGTTGGTCCTGAATGGAAATCTGGGGAAAATACGTATAGGACTTTACAATCCTTCGAAGATAAATGGGGTAGAAGTTTAGATAGGGATGCAAATGATTTTAAGGTAAATCCTGACGCGTGGATAGAACTAAATAATGGTTCAGTTGTTGATAAATTAACCGGCGATAGTTTTCCTTTAATGTTTAATGGGTTAATTGATAAAACTGAAGCATGGAACATAGCCAGAGTCGATGATGATGAGTGGTGGGGTTCTTTAACTGATTTGGATAAAGAAAGGTTAAACGATAACTTTAGTTAATGAAACTGAGAACTGGCAGGTCTACCAAACATATCGTCCTCCCAAATAATTTGACCTTCGTCACCAATAATTGTTAATTCAATTGCCAATTTAGGACCACCTTTAGGTAAAATAATGTTTAGTATTTGGTTAGGTATAATAATATCAGCTAAATAAATAGGGTCAAGGTCATATTTCCATAATTCAGGTTCTATATCCATATAACCCTCTATTTCCCCGTGTCTTATTCCTTCATCGAAATTAACTTGAATATCTGTGTATAATGTTACTCCAAATATATAATGTTCGTATTTGGAGGTGAACTGACTATTAGTAGTCTTTTCTATAAACTCAAAATCAATTGAGTTAATCTCAAATTTATCTTTATAGATTGACCTTAATGTGGGTGTATTTAAAAGTACTTTACCTATTTCAACTATTTTATCGATATCCTTATCCATAACTATAAATATAACTATTTATAATAAATGGAATTAGATAATAAATTAGATGGTGAATTAAGGGTTGAGGCTCAAGAAAAAGGTAATACGGCCATAAAAATTCTTGAAGCATTAGTTTTTAATAAATTTGGGGGTATCGATTACTCTATGAAGGTACTTAAAAGTAGAGCTAATAGTTACGACTTCAAATCCACAACGTATCCGATTTATTTTGAATTTGATATAGATATAGATGTTGATAAAACATTTCAACCATCACCTACATATGATAAAGGATATGAAGATTATATATATGAGATAGGTGAACATATTGAAAGAGCTTTACGATATGTTAACTTACATGAATATATGTTGGAACCAATGTTTACATATGTAAATGACGAATTAGTTGAAAATGAAATTGATAGATTAGAAAATAAATTAGTTTTATATCTTCAGTCTCAATATGAAGGACTTAGTTATGATAGTATTAGAGAGGCGGATATAGGTTACTATTTCTATAAAGGAGAAACTGATAACCCATATATGAGAGTTGAATATGTAGGTCAACCTCCTTTATATGATGATGACCGTCAATCCTTCAGAGATGGGAATGGCGATGACTTAGACAAAAGTATTAAAAATGAAAGAGAATATTTTTCCTGTGAGGACTTATATGATATAATGTCAGACCTTTTTGATAGGTCACCACTTTCTCTATCCTATGATGGTGAAAACTATACTTGTCAATAAGAATAACGTAGATATTTATATAATATGAAAAACATTAAACTTGTTAATATATTAAAAGAAACTGTTGTGGAAATGTATCCACATGAAGGGTCTATGGATGTTGGTACTATAGAATTTGGTAGAGCAAATGTATGGTCAAAATTTGACAGACCGATTAATGTATATTTTAATGATTTAAGTGTTAGTCCTAATGAAGTATCCAACGCAAGTAAAATAGTTCTTACTGATAAAAAATCAGGTGAAGATTATCTTTTTGATGCCGATGATTTAAAAATCAAAAACGACAAAATGTGGGTTAGTGTTAATGACCTTAGACAATTATATCCAAGATTTTTAGAAACGTTATTAGTCAAGTCTGACAAAAGAAAGAGTGAAAACTTATCAGTTAATACATTAAAAACAAAAGCCTCAGGAATACCTCAACTAATATTAGATGTTCTAAAAGAAGTGTATCCTAATAATTGGGGTAAAATAGATGAACCTGGTTGTCAAACTTTAGAAGGTGTAATCGATATCTTTCCCGCGATGGAAGGTGAGAGATGGTCAATACTAAACTTCTTCGATACCAATCCAGGTGTGATAAGAATATTAGTAGAGAAGTATCAAGATGAAAACGATGAGGTAACTTTAGAAGGGTTTAAAGATTATCTAAGAGAAAATAAAGAAGAGTTGTTCGGAAAAGAAAGTCCGATACTACAATCCTTAGTAAAAAGAAACCTACAGTCATTTGAAAGAGGATGGAAGACAGAAGCCGAGGTTATAGACATCGTTAAGAGAGAGAACCCGACACTAACTGATGAAGATATATCACAATACTGTTTAGGGTCTATAGAGGACCGTGTGAGTGGTGTAGACTTTAAAGTTAAAGGTAAGGGGTATCAAACCAAACCAGCGTCTAAAATGGAGAGGTTAAAGAACGGAGGGGTAAGGGTTCAAACTTATGGTATGAGAGATTGGTACCAAAGAAAAAAAGAGATAGATTATATACTATACTCTAACGGTAAGAGTATTGCCGTATTCCCAAACAAAAACTATAAAGTATCTAATGACGGTAAAACTGTCACACATTTCGAGAACATTGCTAAAGGTACGTTTGGATAAGTAAAACTTATGTTCTATATTTGTCGAACACATAAAGATAAGTATATGAGCAAATACCGAGTAATCAGAGAAGAGTTCTATAATGGGAAAGGAATATCATTCGACACATGTTTCTTCGTACAACAACAAAAATCATTTCTATTCTTTAAGTGGTGGACATACGTCACACACGAATCTATAGGTATAAAGTCTTTAAAGAAATTCCCCCTACAATTTAAAGGAGGAGTACTTGAAGCCGAAGACTTCATTAAAGAAGTTCTAATTAAAGGTAATAAGTTTAAAGGTAATTATAAAACAGTATTAAGAGAGTATGATTCTAACGGGATTAAAATAAAACTATAATTTTTTTGCGTCTACATTTCTCAGGCGGCGGGTCTTTATAAAACTTTCTATTATAAACCTCAAGGTTATAACTCCAAAGTTTCCTCAACGTATTATATAAGACATTCCCTTTTATAGAGTCTATAAGATAATACCCACCCTTTATATACACACAGTAAAAGAAAGGGGTATTGTATGGATATACATATAAAGGATAAGAAAGGGGGGTATCTATATGGGTAAACATATAATCCCTATAGAACAGGGTGGAGAGACAGTCTATCATAATATACACTACCTATAATTCTCCGCAAGGAGAAGAAAACCAAAGTGTAGTGTGGTTAAAGACTCATATAAACCCACCCTCTTATGACTAAATCACCTAAAAACACGGTTTCATCTACGAAACGTCCTACAAAACACCACTTAGAACACCATTAACAGTAATATAGGGATGGTGCCTTATAACTATTTCTAAATGGGGGATTCCGACAGTAAGGGAGGGGGTTATGACCATTAGTGAATAGAATCACTTAAAAGTATAACTATTAGGGATTTCACCGATGAAAAGAGGGGTTTTTTAGGTATCTGTCGGAATAAACTCTTTGGAAATACCTTTAGATGGTGTGAATATAATGATTTAATATACTTAATTAATCATTCGTATGCCGGTATCGGATATTTCGGACCGTTTTTCTCGACCTTCGGTCGGTCTTTTTGTTCTAAAAAATTTTTTTTAACGGGTCCTTCGTCCCGTATTAATTACACTCATTTAAAAAAGTCTTAAAACATAAGGGGGTCACATATATTTATATGTATGGATTTTAATTTAATGAATAACATGTTTAATAAGATAATGCCTAAATCATATGGTGATATCGCTAAATATTCTAATATGGTTATGGACCATGAGGTATTAGATGGTAAAATAAAGGATATCGAGTTAGACTTTGTACCTTCTAAAGAGCCAATTAAATACGGTGGTTATGAAATGATACAACCGGGTACTCTCGTTATTAATGTGATTTTAAATACAGAAGGTTTTTATGAAATATCTGATAGTATGCCAGAATTAAAAAAGGTATATAAATTACGTCCTGAACTTGAGGCTGATAGTTTCTTAGAATTTAATGGGTATGAATTTATTAAAAATGTTATATTTCCATATATTTCACAAAAATTCCTTAGGTTAATGGGTTTGTCATTAGGGGACGTACCTTATGTTGATTTTAATCTCATTAATCATAGAGGTGAGACAATACTAAATTACGATGAAGATTTAGATACTTTCATTGGTTCAGAGAATAGTAGTGTTTGGAAAAAGATTTCTTAGAGTTTGTACTTACCCTTATTAGTTTCTAACCAACCAACAAATATTGATAGAACCTCTGATTGTGATTCAGTATTATAGTTATGCATATTATCGTTAAACATACCATCATAAGTACGTAAATTAACAACTGATAACATCCCTACATTTTCCATGAAATAGTTTTGGTAGTTCATACCATTTGACATTAATTTATCCCAAAATATTTCTAAAGAAGTACCGTCTCCTTCAACAGAATTTTCCCAAACTGCATTTGAAATAGATTCAAATATTGCATCAGGGTCCATCTTTTTAGTGAATGGTTGTTGTTTGGTTAATCTTCCAAATGACTTATCTTCACCTAAATCAACTGAGTCTAAAAAGTCCACTATCGTATTTCGATTAAACTCATTACCATTTAGTGTTATTTTTTTGGTGTCGTCTATATTAACAGTATACATCATGGAATCTTCATCAACTAGGTCAATATAACTTTTTAAATCATTATCAAACAATTCTAATTTAAATGAACCCTGTGGATAATCCTCTAAATCTATTGAATAGTATTTTTTTAATTTACCATCAATATCAACTAAATCTTTTTTAAAGTTATTGTCCATTGTTATTCTATCTCCAAGTCTCTCACCGTTTAACGATATATTGTTGAAATCAAGTAACCTAACAGTACTTTTAGGTATGTTAAAATATTTGGAATCTTTCACAAAAAATTCCATAAACATATTACGAAACATTTGTTTAGTTCTAATAGGTAAATCAAATTTACCTTCAGCGAAGATGTCTACAGAAATTCTATTTTCAGGTAAAAGTTCAAAGTTATAAGTTAAATCTAATCCCATATATTTAGACCTAGATTGGTTCATAAACTTAAATAACATTCCGTATTGTGTGTCCATATCTTTATTATCACTCATATTCATAAATAGTTATAAAAACTATATTTAACCAAAGTACTAATATTTATTAACATGAGTAACAAAGTTGCATTAGAACTATTAAGAGACTTTTTCGTCATGCTTGGACCTAAGAGACCAAGTGGTCTTTTTGACTTCGAGGTGATACCTTTAAGTGATTCAAGTGACCATTCACATACCCTTTCATTTGAGTTACCTAATGAATTGAAAGAACAGTTGAACATTAAAGAAAATATGTTACCATTAAAAGCCAGTTCTTTAGAGAATTTGATATTATCTCACATGAGTAGTGAAGGGGAGGTTAATCAAAAGTTTATGAATCTGATAGAGTTTTTAAGAGCTCTACCTGATTTTAAAAAAAAGATTGACAACTATTTTGAAAATCAAAATATAAGTATTATATTTGATTTTAAATAGTATTCCATAAATAATTTAAATAAGAAGAATGGGAAATGCAGAAAAAATTAACATCATTGAAAAACAAATTAAACATTTAGAGACTGAAATGACGAGTATACAAGAAAAGTGTACTCACAAAGAAACTCGTGTTAAATTTAAAGATAGGAGTAACAACATGAGATTATATTGTTGTGAATGTAATCGTGAAATGGGTATCCCTAATAATACAGAAGTTGAAAAATTTCTAAACGTAAAGAAAATATAAAATATGGCTTGTGAAAATTGTACTTGTGAAAAAGAAAAATGTCTAAATGAAGGATGTACGTGTGAAAACTGTACATGTAAGTTTAAAGGTAATGACTCTGAACAGAGTAAACATATGGCTCCTTTCGACAGGTAATCTGTTGTTGTAGGAGTTTAGGACCGCTTATTGTTATGAGCGTTTTAAGGGAGAGGTACGCTACCATCTCCCTTTTTATTTTCTATATCCTTTGATTTCTTTTCGATTGGCGATATCGATTAAACTTTTTAGTTTACGAACTCTACCTGATATTACTGACTGCATTAACTCTAATGTTTCAATATCGTATTCACCATTAACAAAATCCATGAAGTCTTCAGATTTAATTTCAGGTTGAATATCTACATCTTCTTTTAATGACAAATTTGACGGAGTCTTAGACGATGTGTCTGTATTCATAGGTACTTCTTTAATATCATCTACAAATCTCTCAGTATCCCATGTATCTCCCCATTCTTCTTCAATGAATTCCCCCATTGATACATCAATTTCTCCTCTTTCAATTTGTCTAGTGATAAACTCTTCTGAGTAACCTTCAAGGAATAATTTATAATAGTCACCTTTTCTACCTGTATACCTTTCTTCACCTAATACTTCAAATTTTTTAAGAGTTGGTATGGTATACTTAGTTTTGTCAGTTTCACCATTACGAATTAACGTAAGATTATTTAATATAAAATTCCCATAAAAATCTTCAATTTCTCCATCAAATTTAGGTAAACCAAATAAAGGTAAATTTTTACTAATGTAACGACTTAGATTTACTCCATTATAAAAATCAACATCTTCAAAGTCTTCTATATCCTCAATTACTTCAGGATTTTTATCCTTTATAAATAATAACATAGTAATTAACGCATCTATGTTAACCGAAGGAGCCACAATTTTTTGTTGCTCTGTTATTCTCATAAGGCTCTTAATTCTAGAAACGCTTGACATATCTTGTATTTTTAAATAAATATCTGAATATTTATATTAAAACGTAATACAATGGATTTAGCTCAATTAGCAAAAATAATTAAAACCTATATCGAGAAGGTAGTCGCAAATAGTAAATTTAATGAAACTCCTGGTGCGAGTTATATATTAAGACAAATCATGTCCTTACCGCCAACAAAAATATTAGTAAAAACC
>Ga0209634_1002262_pt1 | contig 13561 bp, 25 predicted proteins | sample LinPmetageLP40_FD_184043 | JGI IMG/M metagenome (GOLD analysis project Ga0209634, IMG submission 184043) | Marine viral communities from the Pacific Ocean - LP-40 (SPAdes) (version 2) | ecosystem: Environmental > Aquatic > Marine > Oceanic | place: Pacific Ocean | collected 2010-08-26
TACTCAAACAAATTGAAGAACAAAATTTACATATAAAATTTCTAACAGATCGCCTTGATAATTGGGCAGAAAAAAACGCTGAATTAAGAGAAAAAATAAGATCAATAACTGTTGATGATGTTGTTGCTTTACAAAAGTCTAAGGCAGATTTTTTTGCAGATCATAACCTTGGTGAACAATTAGAAAAACAAGAGCAAGTAATTCTAAATTCATCAGGAATAACAAATGAGTAAAGATGCTAGGCTCGAAAGAGCTGGTGTAAGTGGCTTTAATAAACCTAAAAGAACTCCAGGTCATAAAACAAAATCTCACATTGTAGTTGCTAAAGATGGCGACCAGATAAAAACAATTCGTTTTGGTCAGCAAGGTAAGACCGGTGATAGAAAGATGACTGCAAGAGCAAAGTCATTTAAAGCTCGTCATGCAAAAAATATAGCTAAAGGAAAAATGTCCGCAGCTTTTTGGGCAAATAAAGTTAAGTGGTAGAAAGGCAATCATGAAAAAAAAGGAAGTCTGGGATAAGAAAAGACCTAAAGCATTAGGCAAACCTAAGAAGTTAAAAGGTAAAAAAGGTTATGCAGCTGCCAAAAAATCAGCTGATAAAAAGTTTGGCAAAGGCACAAGTCTTGTCAAAAATATGTTTATATCAAAAAAGATGAAAGGATAAATAATTATGCCATACGGAAAAGGAACATACGGAAGTAAAAAAGGTAGACCACCAATGAAGCCTACTGTTAAGAAGAAGAAAAACAAGAAGAAGAAAAAATGAAGGGTGTAAAACATTACACTAAAGATGGTAAGGAGTGGAAAGGTAGTACCCACAAAATGTCTGATGGCTCACTTCATACCGGAAAAATCCACACTAAAAATAGTAAAAAGTTAGTACACAAAAAAGATTTAAATAAAAAGAAAAAATAATGTCTATCCCTCATATGGTCAATGTTGTGTGGTATGACACCAATGAATGTAGTGTTTCAGTCTGGCAGACAAAAGCAGAACTACTAGAGAGCAAGCCTTGCATCATTGACTCTATGGGTTATCTGATTACAGAAAATGAAGACTATTTAATTATATCAGCAGATAAAGATTTTAATAATGAAGACGATATTTTTGGTCGTTCTCAAGTAATTCCAAAAGGTGTAGTGAAAGAAATACAATATTTAACAAAAATCAATGATAACTAATTTTTTAATAAGACAAGGCTTATTAGGCCTTACAAAAAAACCACAACTAATGAACTCTCTTTTAGCTGGTGGAGCTGCAACAGAAGCAGTTAATCAAGGTCTATTAAGTAAAGATACTCTCATAGATACAGGAAATTTTTTATACAAAAACCTACAAAATCCATCTATAAGTGCTTTTAGAGATGTCATAGAAACACCTTCCGGAGAAGTATATGCGCCAGATGCTGCGGATATCGAAAGAGAAGCTGAGTATAATAGAGGATTAGGAACTAATAAAACATTTGCTGATGACATAAAATCAGATCCTTTAATAACTCCTAAAACTGAAAAACTTTCAGGACTTTTATCTACTCCAGAAGTAGAGCAGATTGATTACAGTAATGTTACACCTATACCTGAGTCTAGCAAACCTTCTGATTTTATTACAAATTTAGAATCCGATAACAAACAGCCTAGTTTACTTTTAGATAGGCCTTCATTAGTTGGAGTTGTTGATCAAAAAGAAGATGTAAAACCATCTGACTTATTAAATATATATGAAGTAAACAAATCTAGTCAACCTACTGATTGGGAAGAAACAGAAGTTTTAAAAGTTGTAGATGATAAGCCGGTGTATAAAAAAATACCTTATGGTTACAACAATCCTCCTGAAGATTATGTAGGATCAAATGAAGATTATTTTAATGACATGGTAAATTCTGTTGTTAAGGAAACACAAGATATTTATTTAAGAGCAGAAAGCGGTGACAAAGAAGCAATAGCAATTTTAAAACAAAAAAATTGGTATGATAGTCAGGTTCAACAAGGCAGAGAAGAGTTTGGTGGCATGTATGATTTATTAGCTGACGTTCTTGGAACTACTTCTGCCAATACTAATGTTCGAGATAATTTTGCAAATGCTACACAAGTTTTAGAAAATTATTCAAAAGGTAAGTATGATCAAATTATTGAAAAATATATCAAAACTTTAGAAAAAGAAAATATTACACCTTTCCAATATGCAAATAAACATATTCAAATTAAAAATAAAAATGGAGCAGAGGCAGCACAAAAAAAATATCCTTTATTAAGAAAAATTAATGAAGATGGGTCATTTGGAGCATTGTTTGGCATCAACTCCCCACCAACTATGACTGCCTTGTTAGATAAATTCAGAATTTTAAAACAAGGTGGATCTGCTAAAACAATAAATTACACACAGAATTTAGCCGGAGCTGGAAATAATGCTGTTATTGATCTTTGGATGGCTAGGTATTTAAGAAGATTATCTGGACGAGGTAAAATACCTGTACATGCTGAGAATACTGTCAGTGGAAAAGTTTTAAAAGATAATAAAACTGTTGGTGGTGAATATGGATTTGGTCAAAAAGTTTTTAATGAAGCAGTTAATAAACTTAAAGAAACAGGTGTAGAAATAGATGCAAAACAGTTACAAGCCTTAAATTGGTTTAAAGAAAAAGAACTGTGGGCAAAAAATGGCTGGTCACCAGCTTCAGGTGGTTCAATTGAATTTGAAAAAATGTTCTTTGGGTTACCTAAAGAGCTGCAAGATGAAGTTACAAGTAATAGAAAAACAATAGACAGTAGTAAATCCACAGTTGATGAAAAATTTTCAGCTATGGCCAACTTAGATGAAGTCTATTTACGAGCTGGTACTGATAGATATATTGTTGGTCTTTCTGGAACTAGACCTTTGTTAGAACAAACTTCAGAGCAAGCACTCGATATTAAACAAAGCTTTATTAATTTATTAAAAGATGATCAAGAGGTCAGAGCTGTAAAAGCTGTACCTACAATTGGTAAATTTATGGATAGTGGTGAAGCTTCAGTAGATGTCGAGATCGTAACTAATAAAAATTATGATATTAACAAAATTATTACTAATGCGGTAGAGCAAGCTAAAAAATACGATCAAGACTCAACTTTTGTTTCTAGAGTCATAACAAAAGACAAATATTCAATAGATGAAAACCAAGAAAATTTAAGACCAGGTACTGAAATATATTTTGCTGAAAAATATGATGAAGAAGCTGTTGATGAAATTATCAAAGTTTTAAATGAAAAAGGTTTTCCCGGTTTTACTTTTATTAAAGATATGAAAGTGCAAGATAATGTAAATCCTGTATTAGGTTTTACAGGAAGAAATGAATTTGTTGGAATAAGAGCACAGTACATTCCAGAGTATGATGGTTATGAAAATTATGCTGAGTTACCAAAAGAAGAAAAAGATAAAATTTTTAATAAACAAACAGAAAATTACTTTGAATTAATGAATTTTATAGATGATAATTATGAAGATATTTCGTTTTCAGACTTAATGTTTTATGATACAATTATAATTAATAGGGATAAATACAATGAATATGTACGATAAAATGATTGCAATAGGCGAAAAAAAATATGGTCCAGATAACAAATTTGTTAAACAATTAAAAAAAAATAAAGAACTTGGTTTGCAAAATAAAGGTAAGTCTTTTAGAGAAGTCTATGCTGAAAGAGATTATTTTGAAGTGGGCCACAAAAATAAAAAAGTCAAAAAAAGTCTTTTATAATTAAAAATACTATATATATGTTTATTTAGGGGAGCCTCCTTTGTGTTTGTTACTATGAGGTTGCTCCCCTTATTTACGCAACTTTTCTCACAAATCTAATTTTAGTAGTTAAGTCAGGAGTAGATCTATTTTTTCTATTAGACCAACCTTTACTATCTTTATTATAAATAATTTTCTTATCAGTTTGAAATCCAGCATATTTTAAATATTTACCTGATTGATTGTTGTGAATATAAGTAACTAAATAAGTAGTATCGATTTCATCAATATACATCTTGATTGCCTCTCTTACTAATTTACTAGGATATTTCTTTTCTTTATTGTTATTAGGAACAAAGCTAGGAACGAAGCATATTCTCGTAATTTCAAAAATACTTTTATCATTAAATCTAGCGGTAGGACGACCAATTGTTATGATACCAACAATCTTTCCTTTTGTATAAACAACTAACTCACCACTATCATCATAGTCAAGTTTTATATCTTCCCTACTTGTTGACATATTAAATTTTTCAATTTCATATAAGCTGTCAAATAAGATTTCAGCGTAACCAACTTTATTCCATTCATTACCAACAATACCAACATAACTTTTTTTATGGCCAATTGGTGCTTTGTTAGTTCTATGAAAATTATTGTAAAGATTTTTGGCAAAACTAAATTTAACTTCTTGTACTCTCATTAGTTAGACTCCATCGGAAAATGTATAGCTGGATGATGAAAAGTTACTTTACCATTATCACTGCTAGGCGCATTTTTTCTTTCAAGTTCTCTTAATTTTATTTGCAGTCTTTCTAATAGTAATAATAAGTTATCAATCTTTTCATCTTGCTTGTTTAATTTTTCTTGAATTGCCAGAGGTAAATGCATAGCTCTCATTTTATATTACCTCCGCAAATCCAAATGCTGCCACTACGTGTTTCTTACCCTGGGGATCAACAACAATGTCACCAACAGAAGCAGAACTCATATTAGAAAATCTTTCGATATTCTCTTCAGGTCCAATATTGCCTACTTCAAAAACACCATCTAAACCTTTGTCTGTTTTAATGTTTGAAACATGTGTGTAATAATTTTCAGCTAATGCTTTTTTAACCATTGTAATTAATTCTTCGTTAGCCAGAGTAAACTGCATATCTAAACGCAATTTGTTTTTGTCAAGAGCGTCATGATTTTTTGCAGCATTAAGATAATCAATCTCTGTTTGAGTTAATTTTATTTGATGTAGTTCGTATTTCATTAGTGTCTCCTTTGTGTTTGTTACAACTAATTATACACAATTACACGTTAAAACAAAGCACATAATTGCACTTTACCTATTATTTTTTATGTTTAGGTGGGTTGACTCTTTATTACCAAGGAAGGAAAATCGTTGATTATCAACAAAACCCCCATTCTACGTGCACATATTTGCACATAAAGAAACGTTATTTCCCAATACTTTTGTAAGCATGTGTCCTTACGTGTTTTTAAAACTAGCACAAATTTAGCACACTCGGTATCGATTATTAATACCCTCGGTATTGATTATTAATACCGGGGAATGCCGGTAACAGTTTGTCCTTTATTCCCTAATCTGGTGCTGATGAGAAGAATCAAACTTCTTACTTCCATATTACCAATATGGCACTCTATCAATGAGTTACACCAGCATAGCTTATAAATGATTTATTGCCTGTATTTTTCTTTCATTAACAACTTTAGCATAACGTAATGCCATTTTTTCTGTTTGCCAACCACCTACTGCCATCATAGTTTTTAGATCTGTATTTTGTATCATCTTAGTAGCAAACGTATGTCTAAATTTATGTGGATTAGTTTTTACCCCAGATAGATCTTGCATTTTTTTCCAAGGCCTTTTGATTGTATGTCTGGATGAGTATGGAAATACTTTTCCTACAGCTGGCGTACCCAGCTCTAATTTTAATTTAGGATGGATTGGGATGTATTTATATTTTTTTGTTTTTGTCATAAAGACTGCAATTTCTTGTTTGTCATAATTTATATCTTTCCACTCTATATTGACAGCTTCGGATATTCTGCATCCCGTATAATATAAAAAGCATACCAATGGTTTTATCTTGCCGGAATGTTCTATCAATTTATAAACTTCTTCATCAGTATGATAAGTAATTAAAGATTCATCTTCTGGATATTTTTGTATTGTTAAAGTATTTAGTTTTAATTTTCTAAGTTGGACATTAACAATTGCTTGTATAGAAGCTGTGCATCGATTAATGCTAGAGTTTTTTAAGCCTGACGATAAGCATGCTTTAATATTTTCATTAAAGTTTGGTGTAACCTTATCAATCAATAAATGTCCATATACATCTGTAACTTTTTTAATTTGCCTTTGTAGATCACTGTCAAGATTTTTTATATTGATATATTCGCTTGCAGACTTTTCAAGATTAGGTAAATGTTTTTTTATACCTTTAGATTGATTAAGATATTCATTTTCTTCTTCTCTTAATTTTTCTTCAGCTAATTTTTTTATCGTCTCTCCTGAAGATATTCTAATTTGCTTTCCGTCAATTGATCCTGTGATTTGCCAGACTTTTCCACCAGGTCTTCTTTTGAGTTTAAACATACTATTATCTTGTTTATATGATTTTTATTAAAACGTCTATGAATTGGTAATTTAATATAAAATTCTTCTTCAGGATATTTATCTTCACATCTTTTAAGCATTGTATATAGGGTCTTTTTTTGGACCTGAAACAGTTTCATAAGGTCTTCAATTCTATATAATTGTAAATCACTATCTTTTTCTATGTTCATTTATACATACCTCTCTCTTTACTAGCCAATTTATTCATAGAATTTTGACTAATTTCTTTCATTTCCAATGCTTTTAATTCTATTTGTCTCTCATTTGCAGCAAGTGTAGCTTCACCTAAACTCTTTAAATGTTGCTTATATTCCTTTGATGCATAAGCAATAACCTCGCTAGCGCCTAAGCTCTTACCTTCCTTTAGAAGTGGAGCTTGCACTTCGGATTTAACTACTTTTTTTAAATCATCTAAAAGTCTGCGTTTATGGTCTTGCATGGCCCAAGCTTTACCTACATCTATAAATTGTTGTATTCTTCCGTTTGAGTCTCTCGATAACTCGAATATGCTTTTTGGATTATTCATTAAATTCCCTTCTTAATTTTTCTGCATAGTTATAAGGATCACCTAAATACTCAGCATCCCAAAATCTATCCTCTGAAGAATTTGGTTGATGCAACCTAGAATGACAAGAATGACAAAGAGGTACTGTAAATTCATCACTAACTTTCATACCCATAGCTTTTGGGTAATTGTCTTTTTTTTTTCGTAAGTGATGTGCATGTACTCCAAAGTCATTTTCACAAATCATACAAGGATGACTTCTAACAAAGCCTAAGTATTTAGTTGACCTTAATCTTTTCACTGATTGTGTATGATATTTCCATATCTATCATAATTTGGATTATCTCGAGCTGCATCGTTTTCTCTTTCTGCTCTTAAATCAACTTCATTATTTGCAGCTGGACTATCATTAGATTTGTTAATTTGTGTTATCTCTGGATGATTATTTATATAATCAATAATTACAACTTGTAATCCACGATCAACAATATTTAAATAACAACTTTCAGTACCATGTAATGTTTCTTGCATTTTTAAACTAAAATATTTTTTACCGGATTTACTTTCGTTGATGTACATCTTACCAAAAGATTTATTAAATCCATTTACGTCTTTTTCATCTTTGGACACTATGTTAAATATTGGTTTACTTGGTATAAAATCAGTCATTCTTTACTCCTTTTGGTGTGCTAACGTTTACTACTGTTTTTTCTTGTTCTTTGTATCTGGTTGAATAGCCTGTCTTCTTATCTGTCTCACTGTCAAGACCTTCTACTTCAACTTTTTCGCCTGTCGCAATTGAAAATCTTTTTCTATAATATTGCTTTAGCATATAGCTTTGTGCAGTACCTTTAGAAACTGCTCCATTATATGGCACAGTCTGATACTCAGTACTTACATATTGCCATGTGTCTTCACCGCAAGATAAAATTACTTTGTAAATCATATGTAGGTCCATGCCCTTACCAGATACAGGTACAATTTTATGTTCTACTTCATCAACAGTAACAACTAATCCTGACTTCGCTAGTAAAGGATTTACCATTGCTAAAACGCTATCTACAGACATGTACTTGTAGCCTTGATAAGTATTACTACCATCTTTAGGTATTGGCTTAATTCCTTCTGTAACTTGTTTAATAGCATCAGAAATTGATTTAGGCATTGAAGGAATAGTATTAGACTTTGGCCTTCCATGAACTTCAGCTTCTACTAACTGTTGCCAATCCATCTTAAGTCTTTCGTAATCGTACTTCAATCTTGCATTATCATTCTTATGAGCTTCTATTTTTTGCTCTAAGACATACACTTCATCTTCTGCTGTTTTTTTGTGTTGTAAGTCTATCATTTAACTTTTGATCCTTTCTTTTTTAAAAGTTTTTTTACTTTGTTTTTTGAATTTAATGTTTGAAGCATTAATAAAAAATGATCAAAACATTTGTTTAGGTCGGATTTGTCATAAGCTCTTATTTCAAAATCCTTGTCGTCTTCTTTTTTACCAAACCTGGCAAGTAAAAATTTATCTACAATTATATTTTCTGAAATTTGTAGTAAATGTGAGTAAGCGCCAGCTTGCAAAATATTGTCTAATTTAATTTGTGATGAAGTTTTGTAATCCACTAATATAAATTCATTATCTTTTTTTAATAATAAATCTAAGGTACCTCCAAACCGATGAGTTGGTGATACTAGTGACAGCTCTGTGTTAACAATTTCATATTCAGTCATATCTGCATCCCACCATTTTTTAAATTTACTAAAACAATTAGATGTTTCTACATGTTGAAAATCATTTAATATTTCACTGTCCTTGACATAAGCCTCAGCAGCATCATGAAATTCGCTACCTATAGATTGCGCAGTTTGTAACTCAGAAAAGTAATCTATGTCTTGTTTTCCAAGCCTGTTGGCCCAGATAAGTAGACCTTTAGACTCATTAATAGCATCACTTAAAATGTCGGTTGTTCTATAACAAGCTTCACCATCAACTTGATATTCTATTTGTGCCATTAACTAACTACGAACCTTAAAAGTTGAAACAACATAATTAAAAATAGTGAGTAGAAAACAAATTTTAAAATACTGTCTGCATTAAAAAGTCTTTTAAATTTGTGATTGTCCTTATAAATATAAGGTTTTATTGCATTGGTCGTCTGTGCAATATGAAGATTAATATACTTCATGGTGCCTCCTTTGTGTTTGTTAAGAGGACTTTATGTTTTTTTTCGTTTCCTTACAAGAAATTTTTAACTTTATAGAAATATATTTTATATACGTAAAGAAACATTATTACTTATACTATCTTTGGAGCAAATGAACAATCTATTGGATATACCGCTATAACTTCATCAAAATTTAGATCAACAACTTCAAAGGTAATTTGATTGACTAAAATTTTCTTGCTAGTAAGAATGTTTTCAGAGCTGTAAATACCCATCATAGGGTGTTTATCTTTAAAAAATACAATACTTGGTGCTTTATAAACATCTTTTAATAAAATATTATTCTTTTCAGACTCTTTATATAAACTAATCCAACCTTCATATGGTGAATATTTACACAAAACAGCTTGATGTTTCCTCCATTGTTTATGTCTATATGAACTGCTTACGTCACCCATACTTAAAGGTTTAAGAATACCATCCTCACCATACTGATAGTTAATTTTAACATATGTTCCTGGATCATTTTCCGCTAATTCATTATATAAAAGAGTATATAAATCTATGTCTACTGATTGTAAAATTTCTGATAAAGATTTATCAGTTAAAGCATAATCAACATCTTGCATAAATTTTGAAAATTTACTCTCTGATACTGCATCATTTAAGAACTTAGCTGAGCTTAAACCGCTTTCGTTTTTCTTTGTTTGTAGTAAATCTAAAAATTTTTGTTTATTTATCATTTTACCTCTATTTATTTCGACACCAAGATAACACGTTTTATACACAAAAGTAAACAATATTTCTATACATACATAAATAAGCTATATTAATCACAAATATTTCAATATAGAAATAATTATGCGAAGTTATTTTCTATATGATGTTCTCCGAGTCCTCCTAATAGCTTCGCTATGTTATAGTCGTCATAATGTCATGAGGTTTTGTAGTTAGGGCCTCATGACTGAACATAAAAAGTTTGGAGTTTATGGCAGAGCTATTGAGATCGAAGAAACATTAAAGGAATATAGAAGAAAAAAACCTTTAACTAAGTGTCAAGAAAAATTACTTAATATTTTAGCTTCATATCATCTAAACCATAAACAACCAACTTATCAAGAATTAGCTGACAACTATGGTTGTGTTAAGAGCAATGTAGCTATGTTACTTCAAAGATTGAAAACAAAAAATTGGGTATATTTTACACCCGCATCTAAATCCGGAATACAAATTTTATAAACATATGAGCAATATGGAATTACCCTGGTTTAAGCTGTACGCATCCAATGAACTAGCAGAAACAATTTGCTTAAACAATGGTGAAGCTGGTCTTTACTTTAAACTGATGTGTAAATATTGGTGTGATAACCACTGTGGCTTTGATCAAGAGTCTATAGATAGATTGTGTGTAACTAATGAAGACTTTAATAATATGATTTATGTAATAGAAAAATTCTTTATTTTAATAAATGGAAAATATCATCATAAAGGTTTATTAGATCAGATTGAAAAACAAAAACAAAATAGTGCAGCACAAAAAAATATTAAATTAAAGGTCACTTCCAAGTCACCTGAAGGTAACCTCAAGGTTAAAAAGAGCCAACCTCTCTCTTCTTCTTCCTCTTCATCTTCATTTACATATTCTTCTATTAAATTATTTAATAAGTTCTGGGATAATTGTATTAATAAAAAATCTAAAGGTCAGGCAATAAAAAACTATAGCAAGCTAGATAAGGAATGGTTAGAACAACCAGAAAAACTATCTGAGCTTTACAACAATTATTACAATGCATTAGAAGATAAAAACTTTGCTGCATATCCAAGCAGTTGGTTAAGTAATCTTAGCTTCTTAGATGAATCAAAAGTAGTGAACATTAACTCACCAGACGAAATTAAAAAGACTGAAGAGATATTAGAAAAGAGTAGGTATCAAATGAGTGTGAACGCTGGAAGACCTATTGGTATTACACAATCTAAGTTTGATGAACTAAAGGAAAAATATGGGTAAGAAATCAAAAGTTAAAATTTCAGATTTTGGAGCACAACAAATTGAACGGGGTGAGAATGGCAAATACTATAGAGCTGGTGATGGCCTGGAGGTTGCATATATTGAACAGGCCAAAGAACCAAAAAGATTGGAGCTTGTCTATAAAGATCTACTGCATTGGTATTATAAAAAGAATATTTTATATCCAAAAGATAAAGACATAAATCTGGACCTTTATGTATGTGGAATTAAGTACCAACAAATCTACCATAAATCACATTATCAACAGAAAGTTACAGCTGTCATAGAAAAAGATATTATTCAGTCAGACTTACAAGACACATTGAATGCTGTTAATGATGCACAAACACAGCTTAGAGATATCAACAGAACTTTAGGTGATTATCATAAAATTGTAATGCTTGTACTCATAGATAATCAACCAGCTAGAAAGAAGCTTGTTAAGTTTAGAGAAGGTTTATTAACCATAAGAAATTATTACAATTTATAAAATAGTTCACTGTTCTCTTTTTGTTTACCACTGATGGCATGGCTTATGTGTTATACTGCAAGTACAATCAAGAATTGTGTCAAGAAATCGGGGTGAATAGAGGAATATGTTTATACCTGAAGAAAGTTTATATATCGCAGTAATATCCCAGGCAATGAAAGACGCTATTGGAATTGCCGGTGATCCTGATATCAATAATCATCCAGAACGAAAAGAACAAGCTGAGAATTGGTTTAACTTACAAGATGATGATTTCCTTTATATATGTGAAACACTAAGTGTAAAACCAACAAATATTATCAATATGTTAGAAGATCTTCGTACTGAAAAAAAAAACTTCAATCAACGTTTCAAGATCAGCCGGACATATTAGACAAGATGTTATACAATGCCATTAAAAGATCACAAATATATAATCATTAAAAACAAAGATGGTAAGTACGCTATACTAATGTGTCTCGGTACGTATGAAACAAAGCAAGAGGCAGAGATCTTTTTAGATACATTTGCAGAAACTTTAGATTATGAAAGAGAACAAGAAGAATATGAAGAGTTCACTGTCCACTAAAAAATTAGGTAGGCCTAGCGTCTACAACAAAACACGCATCAACCAGATCTTTGAAGATTTAGAGAGTGGTATGTATGCAAAGGATGCACTAAAGAAAGCTGGTATATCTTGGTCAACATTTAGATCTTACTTAAAAAAAGATGAAGAGTTAAATAAGAAATACTATGAAGCAAGAGCTGTGGGTATTGACTACTCATTGTCTACTGTAGATGAGAAGCTTGAGCAGCTAATAGTAGATAGCAAGACAAGAAAGCTAACGTTACCAGAGATTAAACTATTAGAGCTCTGGGTTAAGCAGAAACATTTCAGTGCAAGCAAGATCAGTTCCAGGCTGTATGGCACAGATAAAGATAGAATGGCAATCAAAACCGCAGACGACACACAAATTATAATTGAATGGCAGAAGTAAGTAGAACTCTAAGGTCCTAGTTTATCTTAGATATATATAGAGAGATAGAGAGGTAGTAGTAATAGATCGAATTATGATGAAATTGTATTTAAACATTGTTGAATATGTAGAAAAGATTATAGTTGTATTGCATAAGCTATGTCTTAAAACCATTGAGTTTATTAAGAGGGTTATGAGTTTTCTCTTTTCTGTCATCAAGTCTATATATAGTATGTTATTCAATCGCCTATAATGAATATTATGCGACAATCTAGAATCGTTGTATATCAAGGGTTCTGACTGTTGCATTTTTGCAACATCTAAGGCATACTACATATGGTATGCAACCCCATCGGGGTCGTAGAACAGCACAGGGAACCTATTTCTTGTCAGAAAGGATTTTTCATAATGTTTTTTCCACTCAAGAAGAAAGATATCCCGTCTGGTGCTCTCTATAGCATGCAGCAAGTCATCAATTGGTCCAGAGATGAGCAAAAAAGAAATAGATCATGCTTATTTTGTGATGATTGGGGAAATTTAGGAATTACACCAGAAGATACAGCTGGGGAAGTCTACTTCCTTTGCTATCACCATTATAACAATGAAAAAAAAACAGATATCTAAAAAAAATAAAAAACCAATTCATGATCCTTTTGCAGCATTTGTGCAAGCTATGAATGAAAAAACAGTGGTACCTGACTACAAAGGTAAAGGCATTGTTAAAGGTAATACATTAGGAAGAATGCAAGACTTCTTAAATCAAAAGAACGAGGAACCTGGGGAATAGAAAGAAAATGAATGACATTAAAGATATTAGACCTCTTTTCAGGTATTGGTGGGTTTAGTTTAGGTTTAGAAGCTACAGGGCATTTTGAAACAAAAGCCTTTTGTGAAATAGAACCTTACTGCCAAAAAGTATTAAAAAAACATTGGCCTGAAGTTCCTATTTTTGATGATATTCGTACATTGAAAGGAACAGACATTGGAACAATCGACATTATTACCGGAGGATATCCTTGCCAACCCTTCTCAGTCGCAGGTAAACAAAAAGCTGAGCAAGATCCGAGACACCTCTGGCCAGAGTATTTTAGAC
>Ga0209634_1002264_pt1 | contig 13550 bp, 16 predicted proteins | sample LinPmetageLP40_FD_184043 | JGI IMG/M metagenome (GOLD analysis project Ga0209634, IMG submission 184043) | Marine viral communities from the Pacific Ocean - LP-40 (SPAdes) (version 2) | ecosystem: Environmental > Aquatic > Marine > Oceanic | place: Pacific Ocean | collected 2010-08-26
GACAAGCTACACCGCACAGTGGATCTATTATTGTAGAAAAAGATTCTTTAATCATGTTAACATCATGCTCCATTAATCAAATATTAACTCAGCAAATACCAACGGGAACTAATAGAACTTTTACTACACACAATACTAACAGACAGGTAGCTACAGGTGCAATATCTGCAAATGCTGGACATCTTGCTGGGGGAGTTTCTTTAAGGGCTACTTCTACATTTGGAAACTTAACATTAGATAGAACAGAAATAAAAGGATTATCTGCCTCTGGATCTGATGATGATTTTATAATATTTATTTAACTATGGGAGTATCAATAAATACTAGTAAAGCTCTAGGGGTAATTACAGGAAGCAGCATTATAGCTCCTCAGACTTCTAGTGAATTTACTAATATTTATAGCACAGATTATGATGGTGTAGATCAGTATGTAGGTATAGGAACAGGCGTACTACAATTTAACAGAACAACACCATTTACAATTAGTGTATGGGCATACATGCGTGCAACTGAATTTTCAGTTATTATAGGTAAATCTCATAACGGAGGTGATTTTGAAGGGTATCAACTTCATACTTTAGCTGCTTCTGGGGCAAAAAATCAAATTGTTTTTAGAATTAGAAAAGATAGCTCACAATTTATTCAAATTGCATCAACAAATACATTTAATAGAAATCAGTGGTATCACATTGCAATCACTTATAATGGTTCTGGTGCTAACGGAGGATTAAAACTTTATGTAGATGGAATAAATCAAGCTGGTACAAGAACTGGAACATTAACACAAGATTTAACATGGAGTCCAGATAGACCTTTTAATATTGGTTCACGAGTAAATGGAGGAAATGCTTTTAATGGTTTAATTAATCAACCTTCTATATTTACCTCAGAACTTTCTGCAGCTAATATAGCATCTATTTACAATAATGATGTGCCTAATGATATTAGTAGTCTTTCACCTACATCTTGGTGGAGGTTTGACGAAGGTTCGGGAACTGTAGCAAATGATTCAGGATCAGCAGGAAATACAGGAACTTTAGATAACTCTTTATCTTATAGTACAAATGTGCCTTAAATAATAATTATGAGTTTAAGAAAAATTTTTACAACATACGCTACAATAAAAATAGAAGATCTAACTAAAGTAGACTTTTCTCAAGTAGGAGAAACTTCTGCAGATACAATTAGAATAGATGTTTTAGATCCACCTACTCAATTTGTATTAAAATGGGACACTGAGCCTAGTTTTATTACAAACGGTGAAATAATACCTGATGCTCTATATACTCATGCAGAGTGCTTAGAGTTAATGGCTACAGATGCCTGGTCTCCCCTAGAACCATAATATAAACCAAAATAAAAACTATGAAATTAATTAAGCATGCTGGTAATATCCATGAGTTAAGACTTGAGGGTACACACGCTAAGGTTGCAATGATGTCAGATTTACATTGGGATAATCCAAAATGTGATTGGAAACAATTAAAACAAGATTTAGATTACTGCTTAAAAGAATCTATCCCTATTATGATTAATGGAGATATGTTCTGTTTAATGCAGGGTAGAGGTGATAATAGAAAGAATAAATCTGATATAAGGCCAGAGCACAATAATGCTATGTACTTAGATAGTATAGTAGAAACAGCAGTAGAGTGGTTTAGTCCATATGCTCATTTGCTTACTGTTATAGGATATGGTAACCATGAGACTGCAATTATTAAGTTTCAAGAAACAGATATACTAGCTAGATTTGTACAACTTCTTAATATTAAAAATCACACTAATGTACAAGTAGGTGGTTATGGTGGTTGGATGATAGTAAATCAAACCGTTAGATCAACTAAATTAGGAAAGGCTGGCACTAAATCTATGAAAATAAGATACTTCCATGGATCAGGTGGTGGTGGTGTAGTAACTAAAGGAGCACTTAACTTGACTAGAGCGTTAGAAATGTATGAAGACTTTGACGTATTTACTATGGGTCATATCCATGAGAACGCTTCTAGGAATGATGTAAGAGATTCAATAGTACAAGGACCTGGGTCATATAGACAAGAGCAAAAACAACTTCATCTTATGCTTACAGGAACTTATAAAGAAGAATACGGAGATGGTTCTAAAGGGTGGCATGTTGAAAGAGGTGCACCTATTAAACCTACTGGAGGTAGAATCTTAACTATTGATTATAAAAGAATTAGAGAAAAAGATTCTGACTATTATAAGAGAGGTATAGACTCATATAAATTCCCTATTTAAACACTACGTGTTTACTGGTATATTTTAAATATTTTTTGTATATTATAGGTATATGTTTATAATTTATACAAGAGAGAATGGAAATTTCAAATATGCAAGTGGGTTTTGATGCTTTATTATCAATCCTATCAGCTTTAGTAGGAGCGTTGACAGTGTGGTTCACTTTAAAAAACAAAGTGGCTATACAACAAATTATACTAGATAGTATGAAAGATAGTTTAGATATGGTTCACAAAAGAGTAGATGGGCTTAAAGATAAGGTTGAGTCTAATAGAGAAAAACAAGAAAAATCTGTTGCGGATATTAGAGATGATATGGCTAAAATGAAAATAGAAATCATTGAAGCTATTCATGCAATTAAAAGTAAATGATAAGAATACTTTTTGTATTAGCAATATTGGGTTTATTTGCTTGTACACCTCAACGTAGGTTTACAAGGTTAATAGATAAATATCCACATCTTCTTACTACAGATACTCTTATTATTCATGATACAGTTAAAGTTACTGTACCTAAAGTAGTTCATGATACAATTTTTAGTGAGCACTTTTTTCATGAGATTACAAGAGATACATTAATATTACAGAAAGAAAGACTTACTGTAAAAATATTTCACGATACTATAAAGAAGAATATATTTATTCAAGGAAAGTGTGATACGGTTATTGTAGAGAAAATAGTTGAGAGAAAGATCCCAATTAAATATTACGAGAAAACTCCACTTTGGAAAAAGGTGCTTAATTGGTTAATCATAGCAGTACTACTTTATGTAGCATATAGACTGTTTTTATTTTTAAAAAAAAGATTACTATGAAAAAATTTTTTAAAGAATTATTAAGTGATGAAACAGGAAACTATTCATCAAAAAGATTAGGTGGTTTACTATGCGTATTAGCACTAGTAACTTCCTTAGTAGCAAATACATTTACTCATGGTGATATTAAGCCAGCTGAGTACCTTGTAGACGCTGTAGCGCTATTTGCATTTGGGTCTTTAGGATTAACATCTATTGACAAGTTAACACGCATTAGAAACAAAAAATAAAATGGGGTAACTCCAGTACTTTTATTCTTATACTTTGCAGCTTTCTTTGTATTGCCTGCCATAATTAGAACGCTATGGAAAAAATTATAACATGTCCACATTGTAAAACAGAATTTGATATGTCTATTACACCTCATGAAACAGAGTCTAAGTATCTTTGGATACTAGATAATGGTCATGGAGGTATGGTAGATGGTGTATATCAAACACCAGGAAAAAGATCTCCAGTGTGGCCAGATGGCACACAGCTATTTGAAGGAGAATTTAATAGAGCTATAGTAAATAGATTAATGGCTAAATGTGAAGCCAACGGTATAAGTGCTGTTAATCTTGTAGATACACCTAAAGACATTAGTCTAACAGAAAGAGTAAACACAGCTAATAGATTAGCCAAGTCTTCAGACAAACCGTGTATATATGTAAGTGTGCATGCAAATGGATATACTGAAGAGTTGGCAAATGGATGGTGTGTGTATACTTCGCCAGGTACAACTAAATCTGATGGTATTGCAACAATACTATTTGAAAAAGCTGCACGGGAGTTTAAGGGAGAGTATATGAGATCTGATACATATAGAGATGGTGATGTAGATCAGGAGGCTAAATTTACAGTATTAATGGATACTAATATGCCCGCTATACTATCTGAAAACTTTTTTATGACTAATTCAGATAACTGTCACAAATATCTTTTATCTGAAGAAGGTAGAGATAGAGTAGCTAAAATACACTTTGAAATGATTCAACAAGTAGAAGCAGAAGGTAAGATTTAACTTTTCATAGGTAAGTTAAATAAAGGGAACCTAGGTTTAATAACTTAGGTTTTCTTATTTAAACTTCTGTAGTTTAAACTTTATTTGTATATTTGAATAAATAAAATTTAAACCAATGGAAAATCCAGAAAATTTATCACCTGAAGAATTGTTAACTAAAAAGGAAGAAATGCTTACCTTTTACAAAGAGTCTATGCCTTACTTACAATCTCAATTTGAGTATGAAGAAATGTTATCAAAAATTGATGAAATGAGACTTAAAAGAACTCAAATTCAAATGACATATGCTCAAATGATGGCTCCGCCTGAAGATGAGGAGACATCTGATGCTGAAAGTAATTCAGAAGCATAATGGCTATTGTTAAACGAGTTCAGAAAAAAGTAATAATGTCTAAAAAAGATATTATTAAATTTCAATTAATCACTCACTGTTATTTAAATAAAGTAACGGTGAGTGATTCTGATCTTGAGTGTTTGACGCTGCTAAGTACTTTGGGTCCAATTGAAATTACTCATTTTTGTTATGATGCTTCTGAAGAGTATAAAATTTTTAAATCTCAACAAACTGTTAGAAATTGCATTAATAAGTTTTTTAAAAATAATTTAATACAAAGAGATAAGAAGAATAAAAAGTTAATTTTTATTAGTCCCAAATTAAATATCGAAACTTTAGGTTCTATATTTTTAGATTATAATTTTCTTGCAAAATGAAACCTAAAAAAGCAAGATTATTATACCAAGAGCTAGCAGAAGAACGTGACTTGCCAAAAGATTTGATAGAGAGCCTTGTAGACTTTTATTATAAAAATGTAAGAACTCTACTGGTTGAGCTACATCACCCAAGAATAAATATTACAGGATTAGGATTATTTATAGCCAGAGAAAAAACAATAGAAGCATCTATACCAAAGTTTGAAAAGTATTTAGCTAACCACGATACATCAACATATTCTGCATATTATAATAAAAAAATGTTAGAGGAAAAAATAACCTACTTACATTCTATTAAAGAGCAAATAAAAAAAGAAAAAATAAGGAAAGAAAACTTTAAGAAAAAAAATGGATCTTAAAAAAATTTGGAAAAATAGAAAAGCTATTTATGAGGGTATTAAAAATTCTGTCATAAGGGATGATTTTGTAGAAGACATTTCTGCTAAAAGAATGGCAATATGTACTGAATGTCCAGAAATAGATTTAAAGGGTTCTGAATGTGAAATGCCAGGAAGCCAACCTTGTTGCGGAAACTGTGGATGTTCTTTAGCATTTAAAACAAGAGCTCTATCATCAGAGTGTCCAATAGGAGAATGGCCTGCATTAATGACTGAAAAAGAAGAAGATAAATTAGGTGAATTATGAGCATAGTATTTACGGAAGAAGACCATAGTTATAAATCATTAAATCAAAATGATTATATAGATTGGATAAGTGTAACAACACTTACCTCTTTTTTTAAAGAACCTTTTGATGCGAAAAAGATAGCGCAAAAAGTAGCTAAAAGAAAAAAATCTAAATGGTATGGAATGAAACCAAAGGATATACAAGCTATTTGGAAAAAGGAATCTGAGAGAGCTATGTCATTAGGTACGTTCTATCATAATCAAAGAGAAGATGATTTATGCTCTTTAGCTTCAATAGAAAGAGATGGAACTACAGTACCTATATTTACACCAATACTAAAAGGAAAGGGAGTAAAACATGCACCAAAGCAAAAGTTAGATCCAGGTGTATATCCAGAACATATGGTTTATCTAAAGTCTGCAGGTATATGCGGTCAATCTGATTTAGTTGAAGTAGTTAATGGTAAAGTATCTATTATAGATTATAAGACTAACAAAGAGATTAAGATGCAATCTTATGTAGATTGGGAAGGCGTTTCTCAAAAAATGCAGTTTCCTCTTAATCATTTAGATGATTGTAATTTTAGTCATTACGCTCTACAACTCAGTATTTATATGTATATTATAATAAAGCATAATCCTAAACTAAAGCCTGGGTCTATGTTTATTCATCACGTTCAGTTTGAAGAAGAAGGTAAAGATGAACATGGATATCCTATAACTAAATATACAGAGCAAGGAGATCCTGTGTTAAAAGATTTAGTTCAAATACCAGTACCTTATTTAAAGGATGAAGTAATATCATTAATACATTATTTACATGATAATAGAAAAAAACTAAAGAAGAAATGATTGCAAAACTATTTGATATACAAAATGGCAAGGTAGTTCCAACAGAGCATTGTTACACATTAAAGTCACTTAAAGATATAATGGATAATTATCCAGACGATCATCTAAAAATATATCAATATTTATTTTACATGACATGTCCTAATCCTGACATGAATCCTTTTTTTCATACTCCTGAACATGAAAAAGAAGAAGTAATAATGAAAGAAGTAGATGGAGAGTTTTCTACAGAAGATGATGATGTATGGGCAGCGCTTAAATTTTGTCAGAAGATGTACCAGACACCAACATCTAGAGCATACAAAGGTATTGCAGCTATGTTAGACAGATTAGGTAGGTACATGGAAACTACACCTATTGAGCATGGTAGAGATGGTAATATTAATTCTTTAGTAAATGCTGCGGCTAAATATCAACAAATTAGAGAATCATTTAAAGGAGCCTATAAAGATCTTCAGGAAGAACAACAAAGCAATGTACGAGGTGGAATAGGACTAGGATATGACCAATGATACAGAAATATATCAAGATATTCCTACATGGAATAATGGTAAGTGGACTAGTACAGACTTTGATACTAGAGAAGATTTTGCTGCTTACGTAAGAGATTTATTTAAAGAACCAGGTCAGTATGCATTTGATGAAGTATCTAAAGAGTTTAATGCAGAAGCTGTTAAGTTTAATACACAAGGATTTTATTGTGCAGCTCCGTTTAAATCAAGAGATTTTATTAACTACTGGGAAGGAGAAAAGAATAAATGTAGAAAAGGTGTAATATATAAATCAGGAGATAAGGTTTGGTATATAGCACGAGATTACTACATGTGGTTAAATTTCTTACCTATCTTTAATAAGGAAATACAAAAGTTTGGATTTGCTGATATTAGAGATGCTCAATATCATATGGCGCTGTATGAGGTGCTAGCAGAGTTGAACTATAAACATGTTGCTATACTAAAGAAACGTCAGATAGCATCTTCCTATTATCACATGGCAAAGCTTATTAATCAGCAATGGTTTGAGCCAGGGGTAACACTTAAGATAGGAGCCAGCCTTAAAGATTATATTAATGAAAAAGGATCCTGGAAGTTCTTAGATGAGTATGCAGCATTCCTAAATGAACATACTGCATGGTATAGACCAATGAACCCTAGTAAGGTAATGATGTGGCAGCAAAAGATTGAGGTCAGAAAAGGTAATAGAAAAACTGAAGTAGGTCTTAAGGGAACTATACAGGGTATGTCATTTGAGAAAGATCCTACAAATGGAGTAGGGGGTCCAGTTAAATACTTCTTTCATGAGGAAGCGGGTATTGCGCCTAAGATGGATAAGACATATGAGTACATGAGACCAGCAATGAGATCGGGACTTACTACTACAGGATTGTTTATAGCAGCAGGATCTGTAGGTGACTTGTCACAATGTAATCCGCTTAAGGATATGATTCTCAACCCAACATCTAAAGATGTTTATGCTGTAGAAACTAATCTAATAGATCATAAAGGTACTGAAGGTATGTCAGGTTTGTTTATTCCTGAACAGTGGTCTATGCCTCCGCACATAGATGAATATGGTAATTCTAATGTAGAAGAAGCCACAGTAGCTTTACAACAACAGTTTGATGATTGGAAAAGAGAGTTAAATCCAGAAGATTATCAGCTTAGAATATCTCAGCACCCAAGGAATATTAAAGAAGCTTTTGATAATAGATCTGTTTCTCTATTTCCTACACATCTTCTTTCCGCACAAACTAGAAGAATAGAAGAAAAGGAATATGGATATGAATTTTTAGATATAACAACAGATGCTAACGGCAGGCCAACCGTTACAAAAAGTAATAAGCAGCCTATAAAACAATTTCCAGTAAACAAAAAAACTGAGGATAAAACAGGATGTTTGGTAGTATGGGAACGACCCAATAAGGAAAAACCAGACTTTGGAAGTTACTATGCTTCTATTGACCCTGTAGCAGAAGGTAAAACTACAACATCAGACTCTCTATGTTCTATATATGTAATGAAGAATTCTGTAGAAGTTACAAAAATATCAGGATCAGAAACTGAAACTTACATAGAACAAAGTAAAATAGTAGCTGCATGGTGCGGAAGATTTGATGATATTAAACAAACTCATCAAAGATTAGAACTTATAATAGAGTGGTATAACGCATGGACTGTAATAGAGAACAATATTTCGTTATTTATTAATTATATGATTCATAGGAAAAAACAAAAATACCTAGTGCCTAAAAGTCAAATAATGTTTTTAAAAGACCTTGGTGCAAATAAAAATGTATATCAAGAATATGGTTGGAAAAATACAGGAACAATGTTTAAGGCTCACATGCTCAGTTATGCTATTGAATACATTAGAGAAGAGCTAGATCAAGAAACAAAAGAAGATGGAACTGTAGTTAAAACTACTTACGGAATAGAAAGAATTCCTGATCCAATGCTTATAAAAGAAATGCAAGAATATGCAGATGGGGTTAACGTGGATAGATTAGTGTCATTTGTAGCACTAGTATCTTTTATGAGAATACAAGAATCTAATAGAGGTTATACTAAGCAAATCATAAGAGATGATGCGGCTAAAAAGTTGCAAAAGTCAGAAAATTTGTTTAACTTAAATAGTAGTCCGTTTAGACATATGGGTAGAAAAAACAAAACATCGAGAGGTAAAGGATTTAAAAAATCAGCCTTTAAAAATATTAAATAAAAACTATGCAAGTATATAATGCACTTCAGTTAAAAAATGGAGCCAAGGTTGAAAGAAACAGATTAGGTTCTATAACGCAACCTTTACAATTTTTGCCTAAGAAGAAAAAAAATGAAGAGTGGGCGGCATGGAATCTTGATTGGTTAGAGTGGGAAGGTATTAAACAAATAAAAAGAAACTCTAGAAGATTACTAAAAAATTATAATTTAGCTAAAGGTATTATTGATAGAAATGATTATGTGGTTGAAGAAGATAATGAAACAAGAGAAATTGTAGATCTTCTTACACATAGTGATGATGATGTAGCATTAGAATTAAAATTTTATCCAATTATTCCAAATGTTGTAAATGTACTTGTAGCTGAATTTGCAAAAAGATCTAGTAAATTAACATATAGAGCAGTTGATGAGTATTCTTATAATGAGATGTTAGAAGCAAAAAGATCTCAAGTAGAAGAGGTTTTATTAGCTCAAGCTAGTGTCCAAGTTTCTGCAGCATTAGTCGAGCAAGGTTTAAACCCTAATTCAGATGAATTTCAATCAGAAGTAAATCCAGAAAAACTAAAAACTTTACCTCAAATAGAACAGTTCTTTAAAAAAGATTATAGATCTATGGTAGAACAATGGGCTGATCATCAACATAAAGTTGACATAGAAAGGTTTAGAATGGATGAGCTTGAAGAAAGAGGTTTTAGAGACATGCTTATTACTGATAGGGAATTTTGGCATTTTCAAATGATGGAAGATGACTATGATATTGAGTTGTGGAATCCTGCAGTTACATTTTATCATAAGTCCCCAGATGTTAGATATATGTCAGAAGCGCAGTGGGTTGGTAAAATTGACATGCTTACAGCATCAGATGTTATAGATAAGTATGGTTATTTAATGACTGAAAAGCAATTAGAAGCTTTGGAAGCTGCATATCCAATTCAAGCTGCAGGATACAGTATGGGTGGGTATCAAAATGATGGAAGTTTTTATGATCCTTCTCAAAGTCATGAGTGGAATACAAACAGGCCATCACTAGCAATGCGTCAATACACTAGCTTTATGGGAGGCAACATTGCAGATGGTGATGATGTTGTGTCAAAAATATTATCTGTAGGCCAAGAGTATAGTGATCCTAATACTAAATTATTATTAAGAGTAACTACTGCATATTGGAAGTCGCAAAGAAAACTTGGTCATCTTACTAAGATAGATGAAACTAGTGAAGTTATAAACGAAATTGTTACAGAAGATTATAAGATTACTACCAAGCCAATTTATGATACCAGATTGTTTAAAAAGAAGTCTAAGGACAATTTATTATATGGAGAACATATTGAATGGATTTGGATTAATGAAGTTTGGGGTGGTCTTAAAATAGGTCCAAGTATTCCAAGTTATTGGGGTATGAATAATCCTGATGGGTTTAGTCCAATGTATGTTGGAATAAATAAAGAAACACCTGGTCCACTTAAGTTTCAATTTAAAGGTGACAATAACTTATATGGTTGTAAGTTACCTGTAGAAGGGTCTGTATTCTCAGATAGAAATACTAAATCTACTGCACTAGTCGATTTAATGAAACCTTTTCAGATAGGCTATAATTTAGTAAATAATCAAATAGCTGATATTCTTGTAGATGAACTTGGTACTGTTGTAATGCTTGATCAAAATACTTTACCTAAACATTCACTTGGTGAAGATTGGGGTAAAGGTAATTTAGCTAAGGCATATGTAGCCATGAAAGATTTTAGCATACTTCCTTTAGATACATCTATTACAAATACAGAAAATGCATTAAACTTTCAACATTTTCAGAAACTTGATTTAGATCAGACTAATAGACTTATGTCTAGAATTCAGCTGTCTAATTACTTTAAACAACAAGCTTACGAAGTGATTGGAGTTAATGCGCAAAGGATGGGGCAACAATTATCTCAAATGACTGCTACAGGTGTAGAACAAGCTGCAAGTGCTTCTTATGCGCAAACTGAAATGTTTTTTATACAACATTGCGATTATTTAATGCCTAGAGTTCATCAAATGAGAACTGATATAGCACAGTATTATCAAAGTACAACGCCCTCTGCTAGACTTACATATATAACTACAGCAGATGAAAAAGTAAACTTTGAGATTAATGGTACTGACTTACTAATGAGAGATCTTAATATTTTTGCAACTACTACTGCTAATCATAGGGCAATATTGGAACAACTTAAGCAAATGGCTCTTCAGAATAATACTACAGGAGCTTCTATTTATGATCTTGGAAAAGTTGTTCAGTCTAACTCTATTGCTGAGTTGAACAATGCTATGAAAGATTCTGAACAAAAACAACAGCAGCAGAAGCAACAAGAAATGCAACAGCAACAAGAAATGCAACAACAGCAACAGCAGGCAATGCAACAACAGAAACAAATGGAGATTGATTCTGAAACGGCTGAAAATGAAAAGGACAGACAAAGAGATGTCTTAGTTGCAGAAATTAGAGCTGCTGGTTATGGCTCAATGCAAGATATAAATAAGAATGAGCAATCTGACTTTGTAGATGCTATGGATCGTATTGAAAAAACGGAGCAGTATCAACAACAAACAGAACTTCAAGAGGATAAAGAAATGAATAGAATGAATATTCAAAATCAAAGAGATCAAATTGAAAGAGAAAAGATACAGGCTCAAAAAGAAATAGCAAACAAAAACTTACAAATTGCTACTGTAAATAAAAATAAATATGACAAATAATTGTTTTTAGCTATATTATGGCAATTTTTTATTAAAACTTTTAAAGCAATTTTAAATCTTTAAGATTTATTTTAGTATATTAAAGTAATAACCAACAAAAACTGACAAATGGCAGAAGAATTAAATGAGGAAACTCAAATGCAAGACTCTACAACGGTAGAGGAAGTAAATGTAAATTTAGATGAAATTTTTGCTCAACCAGGTGCTGAAAGTATTATGCTACCAGCGGAGGAGGTTGAACCAGAAATAGAAGAAAAAAAGTCAAATCTCTTCAATAAAACAGAAGAGCTTGACACTACGTTCATTGACAAGACTGAGACTGAAACTGATACAGATAATGTAGTAATGGAAACACCTGCTACACCAGAGCAAACTAAACATCTTGTAGATGAGGCATTGGCTGAACTAGATGATGCAATTACTGAAGAAGAAACAGGTGATTCTAAAATAGGTAGACGCAAAACTGATAAAAGTGGTTTACAAGAGTTAGCCTCTAAGATGATTGAAGAGGGAACTCTTTTTGGATTTGATGATGATAAAGATTTAGAGGAGTACACTACTAAAGATTTTAGAGAATTATTTGAAGCTAACTTTCAAGAAAGAGAAGCTAAGATTAGAAAGGATACTCCTAAAGAGTTCTTTAATTCTTTACCAGAAGAACTTCAAGTAGCGGCAAAATATGTAGCTGATGGTGGTCAAGATATGAAAGGTTTATTTAGAACTCTTTCTCAAGTAGAAGAAATGATAGATCTAGATCCTCAAAATCAAAATCATCAAGCTGAAATTGCAAGGCAGTATTTAACAGCGACTCAATTTGGAACACCAGAAGAAATAGAAGCTGAGATTGTAGATTGGGATGACATGGATAAATTAGAAAAGAAAGCTTTTCAATTTAAACCTAAGCTTGATAAAATGCAAGAGAATATTGTAGCTCAAAAGTTACAACAACAAGAGCACAAAAAACAACAGCAAGAACAACAAGCTCAACAATATATGGATAACGTATATACTACTCTTTCAGAAGGTACATTAGGAGATGTAAAATTAGATAGAAAGACTCAAAATGCTTTGTATTCTGGGTTAGTTCAACCTAATTATTCTTCAATATCAGGAAAGCCTACAAATTTACTTGGGCATCTTCTTGAAAAATATCAGTTTGTAGAACCTAGACATGATCTTATTGCAGAAGCATTATGGTTATTATCTGATCCAGAAGGTTATAAAAATAAAGTAAAGGATCAAGGTTCTAAAAAAGCTGTAGAAAAAACAGTAAGACAACTGAAAACTGCTCAGTCTCAAAAACAGTCATCTTCTAATAATTTGGAAAGTAGTTCAAATACTAGAAGAAAAAAACCAACACAAACTAAAACAACTGTTCAAAGAAAGAACAGTATGTTTAAAAGATTTTAAATTAGTAAACAAATAAATAACAAATAAATAAAAAATGGCAACTCCAGTTTTAAACAATGGTATCTTTCTACGGGATACAGCGTACAGCGCAAGTTCACACGTAGATTCTTACCACTTGGTTAACATGTTGAAAGATGCAGAACCAATGGACTTAGGTCCAGTGGACTTATGGGCAATGTCTCAGAAAGTTGAAATGCCTCTTTATCAAATGTCTAGCTTTGGTGGAAAGAACGTAATTGAAGTAGATAATGCTCGTGGAGAGTATAAGTGGCAAACTCCTGTTTCTAGGGATCTTCCTTACATTGTTGAGGATTTAGCACCTGGTGATGAAACACGTGGAGCAGATGGTACTACTTTCCAGATCAAAATGAGCTGCAGAGAATTTGGACATGGTGATATTATCACATATGACAAATACAATGGGG
>Ga0209634_1002265_pt1 | contig 13544 bp, 17 predicted proteins | sample LinPmetageLP40_FD_184043 | JGI IMG/M metagenome (GOLD analysis project Ga0209634, IMG submission 184043) | Marine viral communities from the Pacific Ocean - LP-40 (SPAdes) (version 2) | ecosystem: Environmental > Aquatic > Marine > Oceanic | place: Pacific Ocean | collected 2010-08-26
TATTAACTCAAAGAGATGAGTTAAAAGAATTAAAGACAAAGATTTATAAAATTCTTGAAGTATAGTTAGGCTAATCGAACATTCGTTCGTATATTCATCACAATAATAAACGTTATAAAACAATTAAAAAGTTATCTTTATGGATTTAAATGCAATCAAAAACCGCTTGGAACAAATGAACAAGCAAACTACCTCTAATAGTGGAGGTGGAAAGTCACTATTTTGGAAACCTTCAGTTGGTAAAGAAGTAGTAAGAGTAGTACCTAATAAGTACAACAAACAATTCCCTTTTACAGAAATGCTATTTTATTATGGTATTGGTCAAAGAGTAATGGCATCTCCTCAAAACTGGCAGGAAAAAGACCCAATTCAAGAATTTACAAAACAACTACGTAACAGTGGTGATAAAGAGAATTGGAGACTTGCTAAAAAATTAGATGCTAAGACTCGTATTTTTGCTCCTATTGTAGTAAGAGGACAAGAAGATGAAGGTGTTAAACTTTGGCAATTTGGTAAAGAAGTTTATCAAGATTTCTTAAATATGGCTGCCGATGAAGAAATTGGTGATTACACTGATATTGTAGGAGGTAGAGATATTAAATTAACTACTGTAGGACCTGAAGTAACAGGAACACCTTACAACAAAACATCAGTAGGACCTTCTTTAAAAACATCTTCACTAACAGGCGATGATGTTACAGCTAAAAACATTTTAGAAAACCAACCAAATCCACTTGAAGTGTTTAAAAGGTTTTCATTTGATGAGGTTAAAGCAGCACTGCAGGAGTATTTGTCAGATGGTGAAACTCAAGTTTCTACTACTACTACTACAACTACGCAGGCAGCACCAGCTCCAATAGCAAACAATTACTCATTAGATACTAATAAATCTAAGTCAAAAGCAGACCAATTTGATGATTTATTTTCTGATGATAAAAGTAAGGGAGACGATTTACCATTTTAATAAATAAAATACATGGCGAGAACTAAAAAAACACTAGGGGAGGCAGTCTCTAAAGAAATACAATCAAATTTTAATCTTGATGCTTTTAAAACAAAAAAAGGATTAAAATCTAATATTAAATTTAAGGATCAAGACTGGATTCCTATCTCGTCGGCTTTCCAAGAAGTAACTTCTATTCCAGGTATTCCTATGGGGCACATTGTGCTCCTTAGGGGTCACTCGGATACAGGAAAAACTACAGCTCTTTTAGAAGCAGCAGTATCAGCACAAAAAAGAGACATTATGCCTGTATTTATTATAACTGAAATGAAGTGGTCATGGGATCATGCTAAAATGATGGGACTTGAAGTTGATGAGGTTAAAGATCCCGAAACAGGTGAAGTAGTAAATTATGAAGGTAATTTTATTTATGTAGATAGAGAAACTATTAATTCTATTGAAGATGTAGCTGGGTTTATTTTAGATTTAATTGATGAACAAAAGAAAGGTAATTTACCTTATGATTTGTTATTCCTATGGGATTCAATTGGATCAGTACCTTGTGAAATGTCTATAAAATCTAATAAAAATAATAATGAGTGGAATGCCGGTGCAATGTCAACTCAATTTGGTAATAGTGTAAATCAAAAAATTACATTATCTAGAAAAGAGTCATCACCTTTTACTAATACATTAGTTTGCATTAATAAAGTTTGGACATTAAAAGCTGAATCACCTATGGGACAGCCAAAATTAATGAATAAAGGTGGTTATGCTATGTGGTTTGATTCTACATTTGTTGTAACATTTGGTAATGTTATGTCAGCTGGAACTTCTAAAATTAAAGCTATTAAAGATGGTAAACAAGTTGAATTTGCTAAAAGAGTAAATATTCAAATTGATAAAAATCACATTAATGGTGTTACTACTAGAGGTAAAATTGTTATGACTCCTCATGGATTTATTTTAGACAATGATCGAGATCTTAAAAATTACAAAGACGCTAGGAAAGAGGATTGGGCTAAAATATTAGGTGGGGGTGATTTTAGAGTAGTTGAAGAAGGTCAGGTATTTACTGATATAACATCTTTCGAAGACGAACCACAATAAATTTTGATACCCGGAGTATAGTTCGTATATTCCGGGCATAAAACACAAATATGAAACAAAAAGAACTGTTTAATCTCTTGGATAACATTCAAGAGCAAGGAGAAGAAACTGTAAAAAGCGAAAGAATATTATTAATTGATGGGTTAAATTTATTTTTTCGAAATTTTGCAATGATGAATATGGTTAACCCTGATGGAGTGCATGTTGGGGGTTTAGGTGGTTTTTTTCGTTCATTAGGAGCAGAAATTCGTAGAATGGATCCCACACAGGTATATGTAGTATTTGATGGGGCTGGATCAGCTAATAATAGAAAAAATATATTACCTGAGTATAAATCAGGTAGGGATTTACAACGCATCACAAATTGGGATGCTTTTGATGATTTAGAAGATGAACATGATGCTAAAGTAGACCAAATGGTTAGGATTATTCAATATTTAAAAACCCTCCCCGTTAAAACTTGTAGCATTGATAAGGTAGAAGCAGATGATATAATTGCTTATTTTAGTAAAGTAATCCCTCAAAAACCAGAAGATAAGGTATTTATAGTTTCATCAGATAAAGATTTTCTACAGTTAGTAAATAAAAATGTTATAGTATATCGTCCTATGGAAAAAGAGTTTTATACTGAAGAGACTATGCAAGAAAAATATAATATGTCTCCTAAAAACTTCATTTTGCATAAAACCCTATTAGGTGATAACTCAGATAAGGTTAAAGGTGTTAAAGGGTTAGGCTCAAAGGGACTATATAAAAAATTCCCAGAGCTAACTGAACGAGATCTAACATTAGAAGATATTTTTACTATATGTGAGTCTAAACTTAAAGAGCATGTAGTTTATGCCCGAGTGATCCAATCCAGGAGTGATTTAGAAAAAAATTACAAAATAATGGATTTAGATAATCCTATGATTAGTAAAGATGATGAAAAATATTTAAACGCGGTTGTTAATTCAGAAGTCCCTCCGTATATTCCCGAGCAATTTGTAGCATTTTATAACCAAGATAAACTTGGTGGTATGATACGAAATGTTGAATTTTGGGTAAAAGAAATTTTTGAAAAATTAGTTATAAAAAAATAAGTTATATGACATTGTTAAATTTAAACCAATATGGTCCTCATTTCCAAATTAAGGCCATTTCTTCATTGCTGACACATAAGCAATTTTTAATTAGTATACATGATGTTTTAAGTGAAGAATATTTTGATAATCAAGCACATAAGTGGATTATCAAAGAAATATTAAGATATTATGATAAATATCATACAACCCCTTCAATGGATATTTTAAAAGTTGAAGTTAAAAAAATTGACAATGATGTATTACAATTATCTATTAAAGAACAACTTAGAGAGGCCTATCAAGCTTCTGAAGAAGATTTAGAATATGTTCAAGAAGAATTTTCAACATTTTGTAAAAACCAACAACTAAAAAAAGCACTGCTTAATAGTGTAGATTTACTTAAAGCTGGGGATTTTGATGGTATTAAATATTTAGTAGAATCAGCTTTAAAAGCAGGAAATGATAAAAATGTAGGACATGAATATAATAAAGATATTGAAACTAGATTTAGGGAAGATGCTAGAACTACTATTGGTACGCCTTGGCCTAAAATTAACGAATTATTACAAGGTGGATTGGGAAATGGAGATTTTGGTCTCATATTTGGTAATCCAGGAGGTGGTAAATCTTGGTCATTAGTAGCGTTAGGAGGATATGCTGTAAAAATGGGATATAATGTAATCCATTATACCTTAGAATTGGGGGAAGCTTATGTTGGAAGAAGATACGATGCTTTTTTCTCACAAATACCAGTTGATAGAATACTTCAAAATAGGGAAAAAATAGAAGATATTATTCCTCAACTACCAGGAGAATTAATTATCAAAGAGTTTCCAACAGGTAGAGCAACAATGTCTACTATAGAATCTCATATATCTAAAGTTTCAGATGGGGGAATGAAACCAGATTTAGTAATTATTGACTATGTTGATCTTCTAGGCACAAAAAAGAAAACAGCTGATCGTAAAGGTGAAATTGATGATATTTATACAAGCACTAAGGGATTAGCTAGAGAATTAGATATACCAATTTGGTCAGTTTCTCAAGTTAATAGAGCTGGGGCAAAAGATGATATTGTAGAGGGAGATAAAGCAGCAGGATCATATGATAAAATTATGATTACTGATGTCTGTATTTCTCTTTCAAGAAAAAAAGCAGATAAAGTAAATGGTACAGGAAGATTCCACATTATGAAAAACAGATATGGTATTGATGGTTTAACCTTTGGTGTAAAAGCAGATACATCTACAGGTCATTTTGAGGTTATAGATTATGATCCTGAGGATTATGAAAAAGAACCAACTCAACCTACAAATGGGTTTAATAATGATCTGGATACTTTTGATAAGCAATCATTAAAAAATAAATTTTTCGAACTTAATAAATAATAAACAAATATGGCAAAAACCTCTTTACTTAAAGAAAGGGTTGTATATAAACCTTTCGAATACCAAGAAGCATCAGATTATTGGTTACAACAACAACAAGCACATTGGCTTCATACAGAAGTACCTATGATGAGTGATGTTAATGATTGGAAACAAAACCTATCAGAAACAGAAAAAAATATAATTGGTACAATTTTAAAAGGTTTTGCTCAAACTGAAACTGTAGTAAATGATTATTGGTCAACACTAGTTACAAAATGGTTTAGAAAACCAGAAGTAATTAAAATGGCTGTTACATTTGGTGCTTTTGAAACTATACATGCTGAAGCATATTCTTTATTAAATGAAGAATTAGGATTAGATGATTTTAGTGAATTTTTAGAAGATGAGGCAACAATGGCTAAAATTGATGCTTTAACTAAAGTAAGAGATTCGCATGATGGTACTCCTAATTGGCATGAAAGAGCTAAATCATTAGCTATATTTTCAGCATTTACAGAAGGTGTTAATTTATTTTCTTCATTTGCTGTTTTATTATCATTTAAATTAGATAACAAACTTAAAGGTGTAGGTCAAATAGTTGAATGGAGTATTAGAGATGAATCATTACACTCAGAAGCTGGGTGTTGGTTATTTAGAACTCTAATGCAAGAACATCCTGAATTTCACACTCCAGAATTAAAAGCAGACATTGAAGAAGCAGCTTTATTATCATTAAAATTAGAATTAGATTTTATAGATAAAGTTTATGAAATGGGTGATTTAAAAGGATGTCCAAAATATGATTTAGTATCATTTATTAAACATAGAGTAAATACAAAAATGGGTGATTTAGGATATGGGCCTATTGTAAATGGTATAGATAAAGATGCAGTACAAAGAATGAAATGGTTTGATAGCTTATCAGCTGGAAAACAACATACTGATTTCTTTGCAAACAGAGTTACTAATTACTCAAAAGGTGTTCAAGATTGGGATGCTAACTCAATATTTTAAATTATGGAAAATAACGCATTACAAGCAGATTATAGTCAATGGGAAGCTGGAAAACAATATCCTGAATGGATGGATGAAGTTTCATTAGCAACAATTTCTAAAGGATATTTATTACCTGGAGAAACAGTAAGAACAGCATATAAAAGAGTATCAAATGCTGCTGCTATGAGACTTAAAAAACCAGAATTATCAAATAAGTTTTTTAAAATAATGTGGAATGGTTGGTTAGGTTTAGCATCCCCAGTAATTTCAAATATGGGAACTGATAGAGGTTTACCAATTTCATGTTTTGGTGTAGATACACCTGATTCTATACGTGGTATAGGGTTAACTAACGCGGAACTAATGAAACTAACAGCATCCGGTGGAGGTGTAGGTATTTCATTATCTCGCATTAGAACACGTGGAGTAGAAATAGCAGGAAATGGTAAAAGTGAAGGTGTAGTACCATGGGCTAAAATATTTGATTCATCAATAATTGCTACTAATCAAGGGAATGTAAGGAGAGGAGCAGCATCTGTTAATTTAGATATAGAGCATGGTGACATAGATGAATTTTTACAAATTCGTAGACCAAAAGGAGATCCTAATAGACAATGTTTAAATTTACACCAATGTGTAGTTGTGGGGGATGCCTTTATGAGAAAATTAGAAGCTAGAGACCCAGAATCAATGCAGAGATGGGCTACAGTTTTAAAATCTAGAATGGAAACAGGAGAACCTTATATAATGTATAAGGATAATGTTAATAAAGACAACCCAATTGCTTATAGATTAAATAATTTAGAAGTAAGTATGACTAATATTTGCTCTGAAATTACATTATTTACAGATGAAGAACATTCATTTATTTGTTGTTTATCTTCTATGAATTTAGCTAAATATGATGAATGGAAAGATACAGATGCAGTTGAATTAGCTACTTGGTTCCTAGATGGTGTGATGCAAGAATTTATAGATAAATCTAATGGTAAAGATTCATTAAGAAGAACTCATTTTCATGCTAAAAAAGGAAGAGCATTAGGTTTAGGTGTAATGGGTTGGCATTCGTTTTTACAACAAAAGGGATTACCATTTAATTCTATAGCATCAACAGCTCATACTCATAATATATTTTCAGATATTAGAGGCAAAGCAGAAAAAGCATCAATGTCTTTAGCTCAAGAATATGGAGAGCCATTATGGTGTAAAGGAACAGGTATGAGAAATACCCATTTATTAGCAGTTGCTCCTACGGTATCCAATTCAGTTATTTGTGGGGGTATTAGTGCAGGTATTGAACCTTTACCTGCTAACATTTACACATTTAATGGTGCTAAAGGTACTTTTATTCGGAAAAATAAAGTATTACAAGAAATATTAATATCTAAAGGAGAAGATAAAGATAAATGGTGGGATCAAATGTTAGCAGAAGATGGATCAGCTCAAAATTTACCAGATAATATTTTAACACCTAGTGAGAAAGAATTATTTTTAACATTCCCTGAAATTAACCAATTAGAATTAGTTAGACAAGCAGCTATACGTCAAAAATATATTGATCAAACACAATCATTAAATTTATCATTTGATCCAAGTGATTCACCAAAATGGATTAATCAAGTACATCTAGAGGGATGGAAATTAGGAATAAAAACATTCTATTATTTAAGAACAGACTCAGTAATTAAAGGGGATTTAGGTTCTCGAATGGCTGATTGTGTATCTTGTGATGGATAAATAAAATAATATAGTTATAATTAATAATTTAAAATAAAAAACAAAATGAAAAAAATTTTAACACTTTTAATTACATCTACTTTACTAGTAGCATGTAATAATACTAATAAGAAAGCAGAAAAGGTAGAAACTGACCCTGCTAAATTTACTTTAACAGTAATTAATAATACTGACCAAGACATGAAATGGGCTCAAACATGGGCTATGACAGGACCAACATCAGGAGTAGTAGCAGCAGGAGATACTGTATTACTATCTTCAAATGAAACAGGTGGTGATGAAATAACAATAAATCCTCTACCTCCAAAATCAGTAGAAGCAGCAAACCCAGCAAGTGGGATATTTCAAATGACTTATGGTTGGGATGGGCATATTGCTCGTATTTATGCTGATAATACTGTAAATAAAGGAAACCCAATGTCGGGTGTATGTTATGGTTGTAATTGGGTTTATAAAACAGACTTTTTATTACCTTCAGGAGTACAAACAAACGCAACCAATACTGTTACATTTACAACGGAAGCTTTTACTCCACCTGTAGTTGAGTAAATAAGAAAAAAACATAACTATATTATTAAGAGAGGTGCATAAGCACCTCTTTTTTTATATTTATCAATAAACATTAAAATTAATTATTATGGCAATATTTGGAGTAATTTGTTTAATTGTATTAGTAGGAGCAGCAGTTCTTATTTATTTACAAAAAACCGGAAAAGTAGGTGATAGAGATAAAGATCTTATCCCTGATGTAGTTGAAGATACAATCGAAGAAACTCAAAAAAGAATTAGAACGGTTGGAAAAGAAGTAAAAGAAGCAAAAGCAGCAATTAAAACAGCAGCAAAAGAAATTAAAGATGTAGGTTTAGCTGCAACTGGTAAAAAAAGAGGAAGAAAAAAGAAAAAATAAGTAGTGTTTTTAAAATAGTTTTAACAAAAAAGTTTATAATATTATGAATAATTTAAAATCAAAATTTATGGCTTTTAAAAATATATTTAAAGATAACAATGACATCAATGAAAAAAGTGTTATTGGATTTATGTCATTTTTAGTAATGATAATATTTGCTTTAGTAGACCTAATTACAGGATACTTTCAAAAAGGATTAATAATCAATGAGTTTATATATGAATCGTTTTTAATAATAACCCTAGGATGTTTTGGTATAGCAGGATTAGAAAAGATTTTTGGTAATAGATCACCCAAAGACAAAAATAAAAACGATAACATATAAAAGATGAATAAAATATTCTCAATCCTATTATTATTATTAATAGGAACCCAAGTACAGGCCCAAGGTTTATTAGAATCATTCTATCAAGATTTTCTAAAATATGGAACTGTTTACGGAGCAGGTGATATTTCAAACTCAATTGAAGCATCAGAACCTACATATTTCTTAAGAACAAACCCTGATGGAAGTTTATATTCTATTCCAGATGTAGTAGATAATACAGAAGTATTCCCATTTGATTATAGATTTGGTTTTGGTATTAGAAAACTAGCAAGATTTAATTATGAAAGAAAACCTAAAAATTTCTATGATGGTACTGAAGAACAATTAGTATTTGGAGCCCCAACATCAGCAGTAGAAGGTCTTGAATACCAATTTCATTTTGAAAAGGAAAGATGGAGAGGTGAAAATTTTACTAATTATAGATTTTTCATAAAACACACAGGGAAACATCACATAGTTAAAGTACAAGCTAGAGAAGTAGGTAAAATAAACTTAAATTTCAACTCAGCTGAACTAAGAGCTAGATTGCCAATAGGCGAAAAATTCTCTATATCAGCAGGAGCTATTGTTAGAGGACATGAAAGGGCATATGGTTATAATCCAGTAGAAATATGGTTAAATGAAACAACAACATTAACAGATCAAGATGGTAACCTAATTATAGGCCCAGATGGTAACCCTCAAGAATTCCCAGTTAATCAATGGTATGGGTTAGGTAGAGAATATGGCTACACAGACCACTTTACAGAAACAACAACAGATGGAGTAACTACTCAAGATTGGATATGGAGAGATGAAGATGGAAATCAAGTAGCATCTTCTGATTTAGATTTTAGAGAAAGAATTATGCCTGGTTTAATGAATCGCTTTAATGGTGAAGCTTGGGATTTATTAGATCCATGGATGGAAATCGCCCCTATAATAGGTATGGATTTTTACCACTACCAAAATAAATTTTGGATACATACTTATGCTAATTATATTCTTCCCTTCCACAAATATATTGCAGGTGAAGAAGAGTTTAGTTATCTTAATAGAAATAATTGGGGTAAAGGTGGATTGATATTAGATAATGAATTAGAACAATGGGCTGATTATTCTTTTGGTACTTCTTTAGGTTTTAAAGTTAACAAAAATTTAGGAATATTTATTGAAGGTGAATATTCAAAAATGTGGGATAGTAAATTATATCAAACAACATTTGGGTTAAATTATACATTTAGATAAATAATGGCAAAAGAATTAAACGAAAATATCGGGTTTAATGTAAGCATAAAAACTCTTGTTGGAATAGGAGTAGCAATGGCAACTATAATTAGTATGTGGTTTGTATTACAATCAGATATAGATGACGCAAAGAAATTACCTAAACCCCCAATAGAGCGTATAGAATATGATTTAAAAGATGAGTTAATTCGTCAAACTATTATGGATACTCAAGATGATGTTGAATCTATTTTAGAGGAGTTAGAAAAAATAGATCAACGTCTTTATGAATTGCAAAAACAGAGGTAATATGAAAAATTTATTTATATTATTATTATTTTTCGCCTCAATATCTAGCTTTGCTCAACAGTGGATAAATGATAATAATTTTGAAGAAAAAGTAATAGGATATGGGGCATTTGATGATCATTCTGACCATGATGTAATAGTAGTAGAATTTTGGGCGGAATTTAATAAAGATAATGCATTTTTAGATTGGAAAAAACTTGATAATTTAGATGGGGTTAAATATTATCGTATAGATATAGCAAAATCTCCAAAATTAAAAAAAGAATTAAGAATTAGAATGGCACCCACCATTCTTCTTTATATTAGGGGAGATGCATACATAAAATTTACAGCTAAAGCAGGTTTAGATCTTCAATGCCCTGTAGATTACAATAAAATGTTAAAAGCTATTGAAGTAGTTAAACAAGAGTCATCTTACTAATATTTATAATTAAACATAATATAATGGTATTAAAAGTAGGTTCAAAAGGAAAAGAAGTTAAAGAATTACAGGGTTTTTTACAAATTACTAATGATGGCATTTTTGGTAAAGGTACAGAAGCATCAGTTAAAAATTATCAAAAAAATAATGGGTTACAAATTGATGGAATAGTAGGACCAGCTACTCTAGAACATATGGGTTTAATTGAATCAGAACACCCATTTTCTACAGATGATTCAGAAAGAATATTTGAAACATTTAATGGCTTGCATATCCATAGACATCATCTTCCTTGGAAAGAATACAAACAGGGACCTGTATCACCTGAATATGTTTTTTTACACCATACAGCAGGGTGGAATAATCCTTTCAGAACAATAGATCATTGGGGTAGAGATTCAAGAGGTGCTGTTTGTACTGAATTTGTATTAGGTGGGCAATCCGTAAAAGGAAATGATGAACAATATGATGGTACTTTAGTACAAGCTTTTCCTGAGGGGAATTATGGTTGGCATTTAGGAAAAAACGGAAATCAAAAAATGCATGTTAATTCTGTAGGAATTGAAGTAAATAATTTTGGTTATATAGTAGATGGTAAAACATATGCTGGTACTAGAGTTGTTGAAGACCAAATTGTAACATTAGACAAACCTTTTAAAGGACATAAAACATGGCATAGATACTCAGATGCCCAAATTGAAGCCTTAAGATTATGGATATTGTATATTGCAGATAGAGATAATATTGATATTACCAAAGGATTAGTTGAAGAAGTAAAAGCTAAAGGAGCTGATGGGTTTTTATTTAACCCAGATGCGTATTATGGAAGAGTTAAAGGAATGTGGACACATACTAATACTAGAAAAGATAAATATGATATGTTCCCTCAACCAGAATTATTAGAAATGCTTATAAATTTATAACAGAATGCAAACAAAATTATCTATAGTGGGAGTAACATCATTTTGCACATATTTGTGTACATATTTCTTAAATTTATCAATGGACAACATGGAACAATATTTAGCTGTAGCAGCTGTATTATGGTTAGATGGAATCTTTGGTATTTGGGCAGGAATAAAGAGAGAAGGATTTAAAACATATAAAGCCTTAAAAATAACAAAAAATACATTTGTTTGGTTAGCTATTTTAACAGTTATTCTAATGGTAGAAAAAGGATTTTCTGGAACAGGTTGGTTATCTGAAGTAATTATCGTACCGTTCATGATATTACAATTAATAAGTGCCCTTAAAAATGCATCTATGGCGGGTTTAATTAAAATGGAAGAATTAAATAAAATATTAGACCGTATAGATAAGCATAAGGGTTTTAGAAAATAAAAATTATGTTATGTGGTCTAAAATTCAAAAAAGAATATTTCCTTTTATAATAGCATTATCAGCTTTATCAGTATCAGCATCAGCAGCATTTTATTCTGTTAGTGGTTTAAGTAAATTATTTGCAGGCGCAGCTTTTGCAGTAATAGTAATGGCAGCTTCTTTAGAAATTGCTAAATTAGTTATAGCATCTTTACTATATCAATATAGAAAAACCCTTCCCAAATTATTAAAATATTATTTATCTTTATCTTGTGTTGTATTAATTTTAATTACTTCAATGGGTATTTATGGTTTTTTAAGTGCAGCTTACCAAGAAACGGCTGCAAAAGCCGGAACTATTGATGCTCAAATTGCTTTAATTGAAACCAGAAGAGATAATACTAAAGGACAGCTTGACGTATATAATGATGAAAAGGAAAGTATCAATAAGGCCGTTGCTGATTTACGTACTGGCTTAGCAAACAACGTTATACAATATACAAACGCCGAAGGTGTATTAATTACTACAACTTCAAGGGCAACACGTAATGCTTTAGAAAAGCAATTAGATCAAGCTATTGATAGGCAAACTAAAATTAATGATAAAGTAGATGTTTTAAATGAGAAATTATTTAATTATGAAACTGAAATTGTTGAAGTAAGAACAAGTGATGCTGTATCTAGTGAATTAGGCCCACTAAAATATCTATCAGGATTAACTGGAACCCCAATGGATAAAATTATCAATTGGTTATTATTAACTATTATTTTTGTATTTGACCCTCTAGCAATTGCTTTAGTAGTAGCAGCTAATTATGCTTTTGATCAAATACGACCAAAAACCAAAAAAAACCTTTACGGAGAAAAAGTAGAAGTTAAGGAAGAAGATAAAAGTGCTAGTCTTGAAGTACAAGCAAAACACACAGATTGGGAAGAAGAAACACCATCCCCAGAACCATCTCTTCCTAAAGGATATGTTCAAAGAGGTATTGTAAAAGAACAAGCAGCAATTGAAAAAATATTTAAAAGAAAATTAACACCATGGGAAGTTAAAGATTTACAAGAAAATAAAGATATTCAAATCTTTAATGATCCTAAAAATAATGATAATAATATAATAAAATACTAAAAGTTATGCTAAGTAAACAATCAATAAGAGGTAATGTCAAAATTCATATGAATAGAGAATTAATTACTGATAAGGAAGTTTTAATTAAAGAAAGTGAATCTTGGACAGATTATCAATTAGACTTTTTTAAAAAAATGCTTAAACAAGGGGGAAATTTTGCTATAGGCGGAAGAAAATTCTTTATTATCCCAAATGGGGATAATCGCTCTCTTATCTAAATTATTTGGTTACCTCAATTATCTTTCGTATATTCATACTATGAATAAGGAAGAGATACAATTAATAATTGATGAAGTTTATCCTAAAATTGAAAAACATTATGGATACTCTAAATACCATGATTGTACTCCCTATGTAGAACTCCACCATAATATTTACATTAGAATAACTGGTGAGGCATATGAAGAAGATATTTTATCAGAAACTGAATGTAATCCGGATGCTGAATTTGATAGACAAGAAAATACAATAGTAATTTATTGGCCTAGAGCCAAAAATAAAAAATGGATTATACAAGCATTAATTCATGAATATCAACATTACCTCCAATCTCCTGTATGGTTTAAAAGATATTATAAAATGGGTTATGAATATGATACCCACCCTTACGAAATAGCAGCAACCCAAGAAGAAAGCAAATGGAAGACATTCGCGTAAATATTTGGAAAAGCTAAAAAATGTTCGTATATTTACAGGGTAAAACG
>Ga0209634_1002267_pt1 | contig 13535 bp, 7 predicted proteins | sample LinPmetageLP40_FD_184043 | JGI IMG/M metagenome (GOLD analysis project Ga0209634, IMG submission 184043) | Marine viral communities from the Pacific Ocean - LP-40 (SPAdes) (version 2) | ecosystem: Environmental > Aquatic > Marine > Oceanic | place: Pacific Ocean | collected 2010-08-26
AATATAAATAATAGAACAAAGCATGATGCTTCTATTAGTTCAGGATTAGCTTTGATGGCTTGCAATAAGAATAGGTATATGCCTGCTCAAAAGAAAATATATAAACCTATTGATTTAGGTATTAAAAGATATAATAATAGTGGAAACATTTCAAAAATACTTTAATAAATGAAGATCCAAACTAACACAAATAGCTCTTTTCCTAACCAAGTGGTTAGCAATGAAGAAAAAGCAAGCTTAGACTACGGTATTCAAGTAGGTAGAGCTATAGAAGGTGAATGGTTCCAAGAAGGAAGATCAGGTAATAGATATGCACAAAGCTACGCAAACTTTCATCAATTAAGATTATACGCAAGAGGAGAACAGTCAATACAAAAATATAAAGATGAATTATCTATAAATGGTGATTTGTCTTATCTTAATTTAGATTGGAAGCCTGTTGGTGTTATATCTAAATTTGTTGATATTGTAGTTAACGGCATGTCTGAAAAAGGTTATCAAATAAACACTATTGCGCAAGATCCTTATTCTGTACAAGAAAAAACAAAATATGCTGAAGCTGTTTTAAGAGATATAAATTTAAAACCAGTACTCACTGAGTTTAAAGAAAATCTTAATGTAGATATATTTAATACATCAAATCCTGAAGAATTACCAGCGAGTAAGGAAGAGTTGGATTTATACATGCAAATGAACTTTAAACAACAAGTTGAAATTGCAGAAGAAGAAGTTATAAGTAATGTTTTAGTAAATAATAAATACGAAGAAACTAAACGTAGACTAGCATACGATTTAACAGTATTAGGTATAGGAACTTGCAAAACACAATTTAATAAAACAGAGGGAATTACAATTGATTATGTAGATCCTTCTTATATGGTTTATTCATATACTGAAGATCCAAATTTTGAAGATATATATTATGTAGGCGAGGTGAAGTCTATTACAATACCCGAATTAAAAAAACAATACCCTGATATTCCAAAAGAAGAATTATTAAGAATACAACAAATGCCTGGTAATTCTCAATATATAACTGGCTGGGGTAATTATGATCAAAACACAATACAGGTTATGTATTTTGAATATAAGACATATCATAATCAAGTATTTAAAATAAAGAAAACAGATCAAGGTCTTGAAAAAGCTTTAATAAAATCTGATGGTTTCAACCCTCCTGAAAATGATAATTTTGATGTTGTAACTAGAACAATAGAAGTTCTATATACAGGTGCTAAAGTTTTAGGTAATAATTACATGTTAGAATGGAAACTTGCAGAAAACATGACTAGACCTTATGCGGATACAACTAGAGTTAAAATGAATTATTGCATATCAGCTCCTAGAATGTATAAAGGTCGTATTGAATCAATAGTTAGTAAAATAACAGGTTTTGCTGATATGATACAGCTTACTCATCTTAAGCTTCAACAAGTAATGTCTAGAATAGTACCCGATGGTGTATTTTTAGACATGGATGGATTAGCTGAAGTTGATTTAGGTAATGGAACTAATTATAATCCAGCTGAAGCTTTAAATATGTATTTCCAAACTGGTTCTATAGTTGGTAGATCTTTAACTCAAGAGGGTGGAATTAATCCTGGTAAAGTACCAATAACAGAATTATCTTCATCATCTGGTCAAGCTAAAATTCAAAGTTTAATTGGCACATATCAATATTATTTACAAATGATACGTGATGTAACTGGATTAAATGAAGCAAGAGATGGTAGTATGCCAGACAAAGATTCTTTAGTAGGTTTACAAAAAATGGCTGCAAATGCTTCAAATGTTGCAACTAGACATTTATTAGATTCTTTATTATATATAGGTTTAAGAACATGTGAGAATATAAGTTTAAAAGCTGCTGATTTAATAAAATATCCTCTTACTAGAGAATCTTTAAAAAATTCAATTAGTACATTTAATACTAAAACTTTAGAAGAGTTAATGAATTTACAGATTCATGATTTCGGTATTAGTTTACAATTAGAACCTGAAGAAGAAGAAAAAGCTAAGCTTGAACAAAATATTCAAGTAGCTTTAAAAACTCAATCAATAGATCTTTCTGATGCTATAGATATTAGAGAAATAAATAATATTAAATTAGCTAATCAGTTTTTAAAATTAAAACAATCTCAAAGACAAAAAGAAAAACAACAAGCAGCCCAGCAGAATATACAAGCACAAGCACAAGCTAATGCTCAAACAACAGAAGCTGCTGCAATGGCAGAAGTTCAAAAACAACAAGCTTTAACTCAAGAAAAAGTAAATCTTGAGCAAGCTAAGTCGCAATTTGAAATACAACGTATGCAAAACGAAGCTCAAATTAAAAGAGAGCTTATGGCTGAAGAGTTTAACTATCAAATGCAATTGGCAAAAGCTAGAGCAGGTGTTGAATTAGAAAGAGAAAAAGAAATAGAAGATAGAAAAGATAAAAGAACAAGAATACAAGGAACGCAACAATCAGAAATGATTGATCAAAGAAAAAATGATTTATTACCCATTAATTTTGAATCAGAAGGTAATGATGATTTAAGTGGATTTAATCTTGGATCATTGGGTCCAGAATAAATCTTTTATTTATTTAATTATATTATATTATGTCAACAGAAGTAAAACAAGAAGGCGACTTTAAAATAAAGAAGTCTAAAAGAAAGATGAAAAACTTAAACAAAACCAATGAGGTTATAAAAGTTGATTTATCAAAACCTCAAGATGAGGAAAAAAAAGAAGAAGTAACTAAAGTGGTTATACCTTCTGAACCAAAAGTTGAAAACAATGCCGATACAGAGCAAGAAACAACAGACGTGGTTGCAGATAAACCAACCGAAGTTGTACAAGAAATGGGTGAACAAGTATCACCAGGGGAAAGCACCGTTCAAGCTGAAGATTCAAAAGAAGAGTCACCAGTGCTCTTGCAAGAAATAACAGAAGAAGAAGTTGAAGAAATAAGGCAAGAAGTTAAAGAAGCTAAAAAAGAAGCTGTAACAACAGGTAAGCCTTTACCAGAAAATATTGAAAAGCTTGTTTCTTTTATGGAAGAGACAGGTGGAACTATAGAAGACTATGTAAGACTTAATGCTGATTACTCTAATGTTGATAATAATACATTACTTAGAGAATATTATAAGCAAACAAAGCCACACTTAGACAGCGAAGAGATTGATTTCCTTATGGAAGACAATTTTTCTTACGACGAAGAATTAGAAGAGGAGCGAGACATCCGCAAAAAGAAACTCGCAATAAAAGAAGAAATCGCAAAAGCAAAAAACTTTTTGGAAAGCACTAAGAGTAAATACTACGACGATATCAAGTTGAGACCCGGCGTAACTCAGGAGCAACAAAAAGCTATGGAGTTTTTCGATCGCTACACGAAGGAGCAGGATACTGCATCTAAGCAACATAATGATTTTGTAGAACAAACTAAAGACTATTTTAACTCTGATTTCAAAGGTTTTGATTTCAATGTAGGTCAAAAAAAGTTTAGGTATGGTGTTCAAGATCCAAATAAACTAGCTGATAAACAATCTAATATAACAAACCTAGTCGGGAAGTTCTTTGACAATCAAGGTAAAATAAAAGATTCAAAAGGTTATCATAAGGCTATTTATGCTGCTGAAAATGTAGATACTATTGCTAATCATTTTTACGAACAAGGAAAAGCCGACGCAATCCGAGAGGTAGTCGATGGATCTAAAAACCCAAGCGCAGAACCCAGAGCAGCTGCTCAAACAAATGGTTTTGTTAATGGAATAAAAGTAAAAGTGATAGGCGGTAATTCAAATGATTCTTCAAAATTAACAATTAAGAAAATTAAAATTTAAAATAAATAATTATGGCAGTTATCCCAGTGAGTCCAGTATTTGGCTCAATTACACCGTCGCAAGAGCAACAGCTTTTGGCGACTAACTACCTGGATTTTACAGGTGCTAATGGAAAAAACTTTTCTCAGCAGTACCTTCCAGAGATTTATGAACAAGAAGTAGAGCGTTACGGAAACAGGACTTTGTCTGGTTTCTTACGTATGGTTGGCGCAGAGATGCCAATGACTTCTGATCAAGTTATATGGTCTGAACAGAATCGTTTACACGTTTCTTACGAAAATGTATCTTGTACTTCTACTACAGTCCTTAGAATCGCTCAATCAGCAACAGTTCAAGGCGTTATTTCAGCACTACAAACAATTGTAGTTATGGAGCCAGCAACTGGAGCAGAGTTAAAGTGTATTGTTGAAGCAGTAGTAGGTACTAGTGGTACTACAGGTAATTATGACTTAACAGTTAGACCTTATACTCAAGCAACTCTTCACGGAGCTACTGTAGACTTTACCGGTAAAACTAATCTTAAGATTTTTGTTTACGGTTCAGAATACGCTAAAGGATCTAGCGATCTACGTGACAAAAGCATCACGCCTGCTTTCACTCAGTACAACAATTCTCCTATTATCATTAGAGATAAGTATGTGATCAGCGGATCAGATACAGCTCAAATTGGTTGGGTAGAAGTTGCTACAGAGTCTGGAACTAGCGGATACTTGTGGTATATGAAAGCTGAAGCTGAAACACGCTTGCGCTTTGAAGACTACTTAGAAATGTCTGTTATCGAAGGTGAGCTTAAAGGAGCAAACGCTAACGCGCTTGTACCTAAAGGAACAGAAGGTCTATTTGCAGCTATCAAGTCACGCGGAAACGTCGTTACTGGATTTGCAGCATTAACAGATCAAGCTGATCGATTAGGTACTTTTGATAATGTTCTTAAAAACCTTGACACTCAAGGAGCTATTGAAGAAAACATGATGTTCTTAAACAGAGATATGTCTTTGGATATTGACGATATGCTTGCTGGAGTTTCTGCAGGTGCACAAGGTGGAACAGCTTACGGCTTGTTTGAGAATTCTGAAGAAATGGCATTAAACTTAGGTTTTACAGGTTTCCGAAGAGGTTCTTATGACTTCTATAAGACTGATTGGAAATATCTTAACGATGCTTCAACTCGAGGTGGTGTTGCTAAGCCAAGTATTGATGGTGTTCTAGTTCCTGCTGGAACTTCTACCGTCTATGACCAGGTTTTAGGAACTAATATTCGTCGACCATTCTTGCACGTGCGTTACCGCGCTTCGCAAACTGATGACCGAAGAATGAAGTCTTGGTTGACTGGATCTGTTGGAGGAGCTTATACTTCTTCGTTAGATGCAATGGAAGTTAACTTCCTTTCTGAAAGATGTCTTGTTACTCAAGCTGCTAACAACTTTGTGTTGTTTAATGCAGCTTAATCATAAGCAATTATAGTAATTTTTACCCTCGTCTAATTGACGGGGGTAATCTTTACTTTTTTTAAAACTATTTAATTATATTATATCATGGCTAAAAAAGCTACAGCTAAAAAAGTTGAGGTTGCTCCTCAGGAATTACCAACACCACCAAAGGTGGTAGAAACACCAAGAATTAAAAAACCTTCTTGGGAAATAAAAGATCGAACATATCTACTTAAAGGACCTCACACTCCTATTACTCACACTATACCATCAAGGCATAGTAGAAGATATCCATTACTTTGGTTTGACGAAGAAAACAAAGAGCAAAGAGAACTAAGGTATGCTACTAATCAAAACTCTCCTTTTGTTGATGAACAAAGCGGTGAGTCAACATTAGGTCATATAACTTTTCGCGAAGGGGTTTTGTCAGTTCCTAGGGAATTACAAAATCTTCAAAAACTTTTGTCTTTATATCATCCTTTAAAAGGTAATAAATACGATGAGTTTGATTCAGCTGTAGAAGCAGTTGAGGATTTAGATGATTTAGAGCTTCAAATAGACGCTTTAAATGCAGCGAGAGAAATGGAAATAGAACAAGCAGAAGCAATAGTAAGGGTAGAACAAGGAACAAAAGTTTCTTCAATGAAGTCTTCAGAAATAAAAAGAGATCTTATGATGATGGCTAAAGAAAACCCTGTTTTATTTTTAAATCTTGCTAATGATGAAAATGTAGGTCTTAGAAACGTTGCTATTAAAGCTGTAGAAATGGGAATAATAAAACTATCTCAAGATCAAAGAAGTTTCCATTGGGGTTCTAATGATAGAAAACTAATGACAGTTCCTTTTGATGAAAATCCATATTCAGCTATGGCTGCATTTTTCAAAACAGACGAAGGCGTAGAAGTTTACAGATCTGTAGAGAAAATGATAAAATAACATGTAATACTATATAGTAGATAGGTCACTCTTAATGAGTGGCCTAGCTATTATTCTAAAAAATATAAAAATGGCGGTAAATATAAACACAGTATACACTACAGTATTATACATACTGAACAAAGAACAGCGGGGATATATTCCACCAGCTGAGTTTAATAGTCTTGCTGTGCAGGTTCAAAATGATATTTTTGATTCTTACTTTCCTGATGGAAACCAGGTAAACCGCTTAAATCAAAGTAACAGACAAAACGATACAGAGTTTTTTGATATGTTTAAAGATATATCATATAAATTATTTCCTTTTGAAAAAGAAACAGATTTTACTTATAATGGAACTCCAAACTTTGGATTTATATATACTGGTACTAAAACAATATACAAACTAGGAGAAATTGTTGCAACAACTCCAGCTTCGCAAACAGGGCAACCATCTAATATAGAGTCAGTTGTACAATTAACAAGCAAAAGTGATTATACAGAAATAACAAGGTCTAAATTGACAGCTCCAACAGCTCAATATCCTATTTGCTTTACAACACAAACAGCCGCTGCAATCGCACCGGCTACAACACCACAATTATTAATAAAAGTTTCTCCAGCTTCAGCTACGACAACTTTGAAAGTTAATTGCTTATTTAAACCAATTGATCCTTCTTGGACATTTACAATTGGTTCTTTAGGCCAATATATTTATAATACTACTACTTCAATAGACTTTCAATTAGACGTTTCAGAGCAAAATAACTTAATAATTGATATATTAAAATATGCGGGTATAATAATTAAAGATCCACAAATAGTACAAGCTGCGGCGCAAGCCTCACAGCAAGAAGAAATAAACTTAAAACGTTAATAAATGGCACTAATAACCGAAAACAATAGACAATATTATGCTGGAGCTCAAGGTTTTATGTCAGCAGACCCGGCCGCTACAGGCCAGACTTTTATATGCACATTTGATACTGATTTAGTTTTTGGTAGTTATAATCCATTAGAAACAAACTATGCTTTAAACAACTTTAAGTTGTATACTGCAGCTGTTGGTGTTGCTACATATACTGAATATACTTCAGCTTACACGGTGGTCAATAACGTTATTACAATAACAGGTAGTTTAGCAGCAAACACAAGTGTTGTAGTACAGTTAAAATCAACTGAAGGTGGTAATTATGGCAATAGAGATGCTTACGGTTCTGCCGTAGAAGAAAACTGGGGTTCATACTCATATATTAAATTAAACGACGTTATAGATAACTTTATGGTAGCTTACGTTGGTGATGGTAAGCTTGTAAATAAAGTAAAGAAAAGTGATGTGTTATTTTTCGCAAAAAGAGCTTTACAAGAGTTTAGTTACGATACGCTTAAAAGCATTAAGTCACAAGAGTTAACAATACCAGCAAGTTTAAGTGTTCCAATGCCTCAAGATTATGTTAATTATGTTGATATACATTGGATTGATAAAGCAGGTATAAAGCACATAATATACCCTACAACATTAACTACAAATCCATACTCAGTGCCGTTGCAAGATAGTGATGGTATTCCCACTCAATCAAACTTTAATGATAATTTAAAAGGTACTTCTCAAACAGAAAAAAGATGGGATAGTAACAATTTAAAACAAATTAATAACGAGATAGACAGTACCACATACTGGGCAAATATATACGGTGGTGGTTTTGGTAATGGGTTTGGAACTTTAGGTGGTCAATACGGTTTACAACCAGAGTTATCTCAAGTAAATGGTTGGTTTACAATTAACGACAAAGAAAATAAGTTTAGCTTCTCTAGTGACCTTAGTGATCGTTTAATTGTACTTAATTACATATCAGACGGTTTAGCTGTAGATAGTGACACCAGGTTGCCTAAAATGGCCGAGGAGGCAATGTATGCATATATAAGTCACGCTATAATATCTACAAGATCAAATCAACCAGAATATATAGTAAATAGACTTAGCAGAGAAAAGACTGCAAAATTAAGAAACGCAAAAATTAGATTATCAAACATCAAGTTAGATGAGTTTACTCAAGTTATGAGAGGCAAGTCTAAATGGATTAAATCATAAAGTTATATGCCTAAAGTCACTAATACTTTTATAAAAAGTAAACTAAACAAAGATTTAGATGCTAGACTTATCCCTAATGGAGAATACAGAGATGCTTTTAACGTACAAGTTAGTAGATCTGAAGGCGATAGTGTTGGTTCACTTGAAAATGTTTTAGGTAATCATAATGACATAGATTTCCCTAGCGGAACAAAATGTATAGGCCATAAAGCTGATGAAGCTAGTGGTATGGTTTATTTGTTTTTCACAAACTATACTGACTCTTCTTCTAGCAATAGATCTTATTCAACAAGTGCATTAAATTATATTTATGAATATAATGTATCTAATAACACTAAAATTCTTTTAGTTCAAGGCGCTTTTTTAAACTTATCAACAACTAATCCTATATACGGTATAAACGTAATAGAAGATTTACTTTTCTGGACTGATAATAGAAATCAACCTAGAAAAATAAATATAACTTTAGCTAGACCTACCCTTGCTTCTGGAGTACCTAGTTATTATACAAAAGAAGATCAAATATCTGTAGCAAAATATAATCCTTATTTGGCTATGGATATTTTTGAAGAATTAAACATTGCAACAGGCTCTGTAGAAACAACAATGAAAGATGTTACAAGTAAGTTTTATCCTAATGGAGGAAGCGTGCTTAACAATTCAACTATAGGAGCTGGTACTTTTAGTATTCCTATAGCTGCAAATTCTATAAAAGGAGAAATATTAACTGCTACACCTAACAATCCATATGCAGCTACAGGATCTAGTGTTGCATATATAAGTAGAGATGTTGCTACAGCTGGTCAAATTATTAAAATACCAGGAATTACAGTTTCATCATATACTTCAACCAATATTGTTGTTGTTGGTACAGGTGGATTACCAGCTTTAAATTCAGGAACTGAAATAATATTTAATGCTAATGATTACTACGATAAAGACTTTGCTGGAGATCCAGATTATTTAAAAGACAAATTTGTAAGATTTAGTTATAGATTTAAATTTGACGATGGCGAATATTCTTTAATAGCACCATTTACACAAATAGCTTTTATACCTAAGCAAGATGGTTATTTTATGTATGTTAAAAAAGCCGGCATGAGAGAAGTAAATGACCAAGCAAATGCATATAGAAGCACAGTTGTTTCTTTTGTAGAAAACAAAGTAAATAATATAAAATTAAGAATACCACACCCAACTGGTTTAACATACGGTCAAAGTATATTTAATGAATTAAAAATAACAGAACTAGATATAATTTATAAAGAATCTGATGCATTAGCTATAAAGGTTATAGAAAGCATAGATATTGGAAATTTAGCTATAGATTCAGTATTTAACTTTTGGGATTATATTTATAAATCTCAAAAACCTTCTAGGGTTTTACCTTCTGATGAAATAACTAGAGTTTATGATAAAATACCTGTAAGAGCCTTTGCTCAAGAATCTTCTGGTAACAGAATAATGTATGGTAATTTCCAAAACAAACACACTCCTCCACTCACAATAGATTACAATGTTTTTGTTAATCAAAAAAGTAATTATCAAAGTAAAAATGGATCTGCTGCTGTAAATGGTAATTATAACTCTGGGACTAATAATTTTAATATTAGCAATGCTAGCGGATTTATAGGTGTTGGAAGCACGATTGTTGGATCTAATATAGCTCCAGGAACATTAGTTACTCAAATAACTGGAGCGGGTACTTTTCCAGACCCATATACTAACGTTGCGTTTACTCCTGTAAGTACTGGGGCAATAAGTAATGGAGATGTATTTACTTTTGTAGGAACAGCTAGTGATAATAAAACAACAAGTAAAGTAGAATACCCTAGTTCTTCTTTAAAACAAAATAGAAACTACCAAGTTGGTGTTGTTTTGTCTGACAGATATGGAAGACAGTCCACTGTTATATTATCGGATAAACCTACAACTATATATTCCCCTTATAATGACAACTCTATACCACCTGATTCTTGGGCTGGTGATTCTCTTAAACTTACGTTTAATTCACAAATAGGCACATCTAATCCAGATCATAACACAAATTATCCAGGATTATATAATGGGGATTCTACAAGCGTTAATTATAATCCTCTTGGTTGGTATTCTTATAAAATTGTAGTTAAGCAAACAGAGCAAGAATATTATAATGTTTATTTACCTGGTATAATGGCAGCTTATCCTGAAGACGCGACATTAGAATTAGGTAGTACATCACACACAGTTTTAATAAACGATAATATAAATAAAGTACCAAGAGATTTAACAGAAATAGGTCCTGATCAAAAACAATTTAGAAGTTCTGTGCAATTATTTGGTAGAGTTGAAAATACTTCCGAAACCATAACAACAGATACTGAAGGAAAATCAAATCAACAATACTACTCCGGTGACAACACAGACACGGCTTCTATAATATCTACAATGAGAGACATGTTTGATGTTCCAACAACTCCTTTACCCACAGGATCTGGTTTTCTACAGTTTTATGATAACGAGTCAAATCCTTTAATATCAAGGATAAGTACATTTAAAAAAATTGGTCAAGTAGAAACAACAAATACAGATACTGGAATACAGTTTTTAGCGGTATATGAAACAGAACCTGTTGTTTCGTTGTTAGATATATATTGGGAAACATCAACATCTGGTCTTATAAGTAATTTAAACAACGCTATAAATACTGGTACTAGTGTTGGTGCAACTGATATAGAAGGTTTTAATACGTCTGGTTGGACAGAAGCTTTAGCACTTAATGGCGTTATATCTACCGAGTTTAACCTAGCTGATAATGTTGGAACAGATATAACTCTTAGTGGATCTGACACTTTTGTGTTAGAAAGTGTATTTAACGATAATAGTGTTAACGTTAATCAATCAAATCCTTTTTTCGAAATGATTGCTGGTACTACTACTAATTTAAATTTTAATATAAAAATTTTATCTGAATATTTTGATCAAATATTTTATAGTAATGACTCGGCAGTAAGAAATTTTACTTTTAATTTTAAAGCAGTTATAAACGGTGTTACAACAAGGTTTACTAAATCTGCTGGACCAAACAATGTTGCTGCTAATCTTGCTATAAATTCTGGTTTCCCAGTAAACGGAGGAACTATAACTACAAATAGATATAATATAGGATCAATAGGTCAATTTAGTGGAATTAATGGATCGGCAAATTCTTCTGGATTGGCTGGAACTGGTGGTTTAAGAGTAAAAGATTTAGAATATTCTATTACAAATCAAAAAATAGTAGGAGACACTATTAATAGGCAAACTCCTTATTTTCAAATATTTACAGCTTTAGATAGTACAAATAACACTCTTTTAGGTAACTTAGGCACTAGTTATTCTCCTTCAAACATTGGCGTAAAGCATTATACAATAACATCACAATTATCAGACGCTGGCTCTTCAGCTACACATCAATTCTTTTTAAATTTAGGTATTAATGTTACACAGGTTTGGGAATATTTTAATCTTAAAATATTATCTTTAACCAGAGGTGGTACTTTTAGAATGGTGTTAATAGAAGTTAGCGCACCTGTAGCTTCAGGAGCAACAGCGATTCCAAACACAGTTGGTTATTACGTTTATTCTGGTTATTTTACACCTTCTAATCTTAGTGGTGATCCAGTAACAAACCCTAACAGTGAACTTTATGGTGATTTAAATTCTTTAGTTATGAGAGCGGGTGGTGGTGATGATTTTACACCAATATCTATAGATAGATTAAATGCTGTAACTACAACAAGTGCTGGAGTTTGGTCGAAGTGGATTTATTCAGCAACAAAACAAGGAGCTATTGATCTATGGTTAGATTCTTTACCAGCGCAGTCAAATAGCGATTTAAGACTTGGCAAGACGTATTCAAATCCAAATAACGGAGGTTTTACGTATGAAGTAATATATAACTAAATGTGTAATTTAGTAACAAAATAAGTAATAATTAATTATGGCAGGAGCGACTATAGAAGTAAAATATTTCAACACTTTTGTTTTAAAAAAGTCTGTTAGTAGTGAAAATTTAGAAGATCAACCAGTATGGAATGGATCTTTTGGTATACCTACGGCTAATTATGGTTCTTACCCAGTTGCACAAGAAACTAGTAGTATATATAATTTTGCAATAGAAGAATCAAGAATACGTGGCGGTTATAATAACACAACTGTTGATTTTTCACCAAGAGCATATCTTGTTGAAGATGAGCCAAATGCTTTAATTAGACAAAGCTCTTTGATATACTCTGGAGTATTTAATTCAAGAACTGGTATAAATGATACTAATGTTTTTCCAGTAGGTCAAGATATAACTAAAACAGCTGATCCAGCTAATGGTTCTATACAAAAGTTATATGCTGAAGATTCAAACCTTATAGTTTTTCAACAATATAAAGTAAGTAGAGCATTGATAGATAAAGACGCTATATATTCAGCTGAAGGCGGCGGAACAGTAACATCTTCTAATTTAGTTATAGGCGTTTTGCAAGCTTACTCAGGTAGGTATGGAATTAGCGATAATCCAGAAAGCTTTGCTGTATATGGTTATAGAAAATACTTTACAGATAAAGTAAATAATGTTGTTTTGAGATTGTCTAGAGACGGTATGACTGAAATATCAGCATATGGCATGACAGATTTTTTTAGAGATGAAATGAATAACGTAAGTGTTGGAGGATCAAAAGGTTTAATATTAGGTTCTTATGATTTATACTCTGACATGTATACATTGTCATTACAACAAACTGGAGAGCAATCAGAATATAAGACATTAACTTTTGATGATACTATAAATGGATGGACTAGTTTATATGATTATAGTCCAGACCAAATGTTTACTATAAGAAATAAATTTTATTCTATAAAAAACAACGAGCTTTGGCAGCACTATAATACTGCTTTTGATGGAGTTACAGTTAATAGATCAAATTTCTACGGTGTTAGCTACCCTAGCTCTGTGACAGTTATATTTAACCCTGAGCCAATTAGGTCTAAAACATTTAGTACAATTAGTTACGAAGGCAATAGCGGGTGGCAATTAACAGCTATGGCTTCTGACGGAACCGGACAAGGAAAAGATTATTCTTTAGCAAATGCTTTTTTAACTACATTTGATCAAGTTAATAATGTTTTAAGTTATACTGAAGGTGCATATGATAGTTTAGGTAACACTGGTACTGCAGCAAACCCACTTAATCAGCCATTGTTAAGAGCTGGTTTTGATAGAAAAGAAAATGCTTATGTTGCTAATTTAGTTAATAGTAG